>JADHED010000381.1_pt1 | contig 55471 bp, 41 predicted proteins | sample 8952041 | NCBI WGS metagenome assembly JADHED01 (sample SAMN16124423, study PRJNA663239) | bioreactor sludge metagenome | isolation source: sludge (control) | place: India:Bengaluru | collected 2018-09-08 | reverse complement strand
CGTAAATCTTCACCCATACAGCTTCGCGTGCAGCAATCACGACTTCACCAGCCGGATCGATGGCTGTTGCTGCATCCGGCTTGGGCTGATCCTTAATCGAAGCTTCGGCGACAGTCTTGATTGATTCCGTCGGCGTCGCATCGGGAGACAATGCAAAACTGCGCCAGACGAAATAGGCAGCGACCAGCGCGACAGCCAGCCCCGCTGCACTCCATGCCAGCCAGCGCGGCGGCACGCGTGCAGGATCGGTGGGCTCATAGGCAGGCGCGCGCGCAACCATGCCCTGATAGCCACCCTGTTCCAGCTCCCCCCGCATTTCTGCGGCGATCGCTACATCATCCAGTCCCAATGCCTTGGCATAGGATTTGGTGAAGCCAACCGTATAGGTTGAACCCGGCAATGCTGAATATTCCGAGGTTTCGATTGCCTCAAGATGGCGGATCGGTACACGCGTCCGATTGGCGATTTCATTGAGCGAGAGCCCTTCGGCTTCACGCTTGGCGCGCAATTTGGCACCGACCGACTGAAAAGCAGTTTGCCCTTCGTCAGCTTTGGCAGCTTCAATTTCTTCCTGTTCGCGATTGTCCACCAAACCGCACTCCATGACCCGAATAAAAACGCCTCTGCCGGGCGGTTGCGAAACAATGACGGCGGTATAACGAAAGTCAATGTTTAAAAGGCCTGTCGCCGCCGCAACTCAAGATATTTCAACGCCTTGGGATTGCGCCCATGATTCAAGTCGTTGCCTGACATTATCGGCTGGAGATGACAATATTGTTGCCATTTCAGCAGCTATTCCTGTGGCATCGAGCGAGCGGACCATCGCCTTGATCGCACCGACAGCTGCCGGAGTGATCGACAGCCGTTTTATACCTATGCCTATGAGTGCCATCGCTTCCAATGTGCGCCCACCCATTTCGCCGCAAACCGTCAAATCCACTTTGTGGTCATCGCATGCAACGACGACGCGCCGGATGAAACGCAATATTGCTGGGCTTAACCAATCATAACGCTCGGCCAGACGCGGGTCCGCCCGGTCCGCTGCAAAAAGAAACTGGGTCAAATCGTTGGTACCGATCGATAGGAAATCGATCTTGGGCAACAATATATCGAGCACTTCAGCAAGCGCTGGAACCTCAAGCATTGCGCCATAGCGGATGCGCGACGGAAGCTGTTTTTTGCGCGTGGCCAGATATTCCAGTTGCGCCTGAAAAACCTGTTTTGCCGCGTCAAATTCCCAAGGCTCCGACACCATTGGAAACATGACGTTGAGGTTGCGACCTGCTGCTGCCTCGAGAAGCGCACGCGCCTGCGCCTTCATCAACCCTTCCTGGTCGAGCGCAAGCCGCAAGGCGCGCCAACCCATAGCAGGGTTCTCCTCCTCCTCAGAGATATGCTTCAAATAGGGTAGTGCTTTATCGCCACCGACATCGATCGTGCGAAACACTACCGGCTTGTCTCCGGCAGCATCGAGGACTTCGCGGTAGAAGCGCTGCTGGCGCTCGCGTTGCGGCAATGTTGCCGATATCAGGAACTGGAATTCGGTGCGGAACAGGCCGATGCCCTCTGCGCCTGAAAGGCCAATGGCCAGCGCATCGTCGCGCAATCCGGCATTAATCAGCAAGGCAAGATTCTGGCCATCTTTGGTGACCGATGGTTCATCGCGCAGCGCCGCATAGCGGGCCTTTTTCTTTTGCCGGTCGGCCAACTCGCTCGAGAAGGCCTGTTGCACCGCGGCTGATGGCCGGACGATGACATTCTTCTCATCGACATTGAGCAGAAGCATGTCGCCATCGCGAATGGTTTGGCGGACGCCCGCCACCCGGCCAAGCACCGGCACACCCATCGCCCGCGCTACGATGGTTACATGGGCTGTCAGCGAACCCTCTTCGAGAATGAGGCCGCGCAAGCGCCTTTTATCGTATTCGAGCAGCTCTGCGGGTCCGAGATTGCGGGCGACGAGGATTGAATCCTGCTTCAGGCCCAATTGCGCTGCCGTGCCCATCTGGCCGGAAACGATGCGAAGCAACCGGTTGGACAGATCCTCCAGATCGTGCATGCGGTCGGCGAGAAGCGGATCATCGATCTGCCGCATCCGCATCCGCGTGCGTTGCTGAACCCGTTCAATGGCCGCCTCGGCCGTGAGGCCGCTGTCGATCGCTTCATTGATGCGCCTAGACCAACCTTCATCATAGGCGAACATCTTGTAGGTATCGAGGATTTCGGCATGCTCGCCGCCGGCGCCGAATTCCGCCATACTGGCCATGCGGTCGATCTGCTCGCGCATCTTGTCAAAAGCCGAATAGACACGTGCACGTTCGGCCTCTGTGTCTTCAGCCATTGTATGTTCGATACGGACATTGGGCTGGTGAAAAATCGCCGCGCCAGCAGCGACGCCAGAGACGAGAGGCAGGCCATTGAGAACGACTGTGCCTGTCTGCCCGCTGCCAATCGTTCCAGCTTCGTCAATCAGGCCGGCATAGGCGATGAGTTCCGAAAGAACCATCGCCGTGGTCTGCAAAGCCTCTATCTCGACTTCGGCATATTTGCGCGGATCAGCATGCTGAACCGCAAGAACGCCGACGGCGCGTTCAGAGCGAACGATGGGCACACCCGCAAAACTGTGGAACCGCTCTTCGCCGGTTTCGGGCATGTAGCGGAAGGCCGGATGGGCGGCAGCTTCATCCAGGTTCAGCGTTTCGACATTGTCTGCAATGGTTCCAACAAGGCCTTCGCCGAACGCCAGTTTTGTAACATGAACTGCGTCTTGATTCAGACCGCGTGTGGCAAACAGCTCAAGCACACCGTCGCGTAACAGATATATCGAGCACACCTCGCTCGACAGAGCTTCGCCGATGATATTGACGACCTGATTGAGCTTTGCCTGCGCGTGATTGCCCGAGGCCATCACCTCGTGCAGGCCGGTCAATATGCTACGTGCGGCGATTGCTGCGCTTTCCATGCCACCCGGTTAGCAGATGGCATGGGCGCTTGCGATACCCCAGCGGGCATCAACCGAAAAAATTACGTATGCCTAATATCTCAGGCTGAAGCCATTTCCTGCGTCATTGCATCTTTGAGCTGCAATTTCTGCTTCTTGAGGCGGTGGATCAAATCATCATCAGGGTGAGGCCGGGTCTCTTCGAGTTCGAGTTGGGCTTCGAGTTCTGCATGTTTCAGGCGCAGGGCCGACAGATGATTTTCGCTCACCGCTATCTCCTTCTTGCTTGCCGCGAGGAGAGTCGATCCATTTCGACTCACCAGAGCCAAGGCAGAAAGTAAAACATGTTTTCCACAGGCTGTCTTGCGAAAAAGCATCCACTTTGCCGCAGACCATTTTCGTTCTGGCGACGCGGACGTGGCGGGGCTATCAGGCTTGAAAACATATTGCACATCCATTGGGGCGCCATGAACGACGACGGTATCCGGCAGCAGATAGAATTGTTGAAGATCGAACATCGCGATCTGGATGATGCGATATCCGCCCTTCAGTCCAGCCCGCTTGCCGACCAATTGCAGGTCGCGCGATTGAAGCGGAAGAAGCTTGCCTTGAAGGATCGCATCGGCATGTTGGAAGATCAACTGATTCCCGATATTATAGCTTGAAAGAACAGTATATTAACCGCTTAATCCAGGGCATGGTTAACGTGCCGTCATGGAACATTTTGCCGTAAGCGGTGGAAAAGTGGTAAATGATGCTGACAGTGCCGGAGTCGCTTTGGCATGGAGGCCGCATGCATGCTCCGCAGTATCAAATAACGCCCAAGCTGATCGACGGCCTGTACACCGAAGCGATGGTGCTGGCAGATGAAGCGCGATCCTATTTCGATAGCGATCGGGCGCGCCAGATTTCGCCCGCCGACGTCGCGGTCGCTTTCTCGTGCGAGTCGCTGAAAGTCACGACCCGGTTGATGCATGTCATCGCTTGGTTGCTGAACCAGAAAGCGATTCGTGCTGGTGAAATCCATCCCTCGGATGTGATGCGCGAATTGGATGAGCTGGGATATGCTCCGGCAACCGACGACTGGATGGTAAAGCGCATGCCCGATGAGGCGCGTACACTCATCATGGCGAGCGAAGATCTCTACTATCGTGTTCAGCGTATGAGCAGCCACATCTATACAGATGTGGAAAACCAGCCCGAACCCCATCGCATGATTGAGCAACTGCGCCGATCATTTTGAGTTTCGCGGCGATTACTCAAATCGGAAAGTTTTGCAATTCACAGGGCGTGACCTTGCGCCTGTGACGCCCTATATGGCGCTCATGGAAAATGTGACTGCACAAAAAGCGAAGGCGTTTGAGGATAACGACCTTATCCGGGAGGCCGCTGCGCTGACCCGTGAATTCAGCGTTGCCAAGCCCGGAATCTACTGGCCCGACTTTCTTGGTTCGGCGCTGGTTGGTTATATTGGTCTGTATTTCGCGATCACCGGATCTCAGCTGGCAATTCAGCTTGCAGGTGCTGCAGTCGCGATTACCTTCCTCTACCGCGCTGCTTTGTTCATCCATGAAATCACGCATATGAAGCGCGATCATGTGCCGGGCTTCCGCTGGGTGTGGAATTTTCTGGTCGGCATCCCGATGTTGATTCCGTCCTTCACCTATGAAGACACGCACAATCAGCACCATTCAAAGATGCGCTATGGTACAGATCGGGATCCGGAATATCTGCCGCTCGCGCTAATGAAGCCGCATATGCTTGTTTTCTTCATGGCAGTAGCCGCTTTGGGATCGATTGGGTTTCTGTTCCGATTTGCAGTTCTTTCGCCGCTGTCCCTGATCAGTCCCTGGGTCAGGCGTGAAACCGTTGCGCGTTTTTCGACCTTGTCGATCAACCCCTCCTATCGCCGCGCATTGCCCGAAGGGGAGTTTCGCCGCGACTGGATCATCATGGAAACTGGAGCAAGCCTGTGGTCTATCGGAGTGCTGACTGCGGTTGCGGTCGGCTGGATCCCGCTAAAGGCGTTCCTTATCTATCTTACAATTGTTGCTGCAGCTTTGGTGCTGAACCAAGTCCGCACTCTGGTAGCGCATTTGTGGGAAAATGATGGCGAGGTGTTGAGTGTTACCGAGCAATATCTCGACAGCGTCAATGTCCCGCCGCCGGGGATTATGGGCGAGTTCTGGGCACCCGTTGGGCTACGATATCACGCATTGCACCATCTGGTTCCCAGCGTACCTTATCATGCACTGCCTGAGGTGCACCGCAGGCTCGCTGCCAAATTTGGCGATGGCAGCAACTATGACAAGGCTAACTACCCGAATTTACGCAGCCTGCTAGCGAGGCTGGTGGCATCGTCGGTCAGGGGTGGAAAGGCGGCCTAGTTCGCCTTTTCCTTGGCGATCCGTGACATCAGGATGGCAGCGCGCTTGGCCTGGCGTCGGATGCTGTCGAGATCAACTGTTTCACCAGGCGCATGATCACCGCGGCTATAAGTGCCGAGGCCGGCAAGCCCGTCGACATCATTGGCCACAAAGCTGATATCGCCTGCTCCGCGCTTGAGCGGGTCTAGCGCCGGCATCTCGGCCAACCCCATGTCTCGATTCACGCCATTCAGTTTGTCGAGCAGTGCTTTGTTGCCAGCAGTCGGCGCCATGGCGGGATAGGCACCCGGATCGAAGCTGATTTTGGCGCTGGTCAACGGCGCTGATTCAGCAACAATCGCCAGCATCTTGGCCTTCAGACGTGCCGTCTGCTCTTCGGACAAGGTCCGGAAATCGCCTCGGGCCAGCGCAATACCCGGGATGATATTGGTCTTGCCCGCTGAGGTCGCGCGGATACCGCCTGCATCAAGCGCGGCCTCTTGCCCCGCAGCAATGAGGCCGACATTGAAAGTCAAATTGGGTTCGGGCAGTTCAGTACGGAAGCGGTGGAGTATGCGTGCGAGCTCAAATGCCGCGCCGTCGCCATAGGTTTCGCTGAAGATCAGCGAGCTGTGGCCAGTCTTGCCAGTTACTTCCAGTTTCCAACTGTTCGACGAGCGCCGGGCGATTGATCCCATGTCACGGCCTTCGTCACGCACCAGCCCTTCGAAATCGAGCGCGACATCGGCGCTCTTGCCGGCAGCAATCAATGGAGCGCGGGTGATATCGATTGGGTCACCCGCATCCTCTTCGTCGCCGGTCATGTGGATTTCGATATTGGCGTCTTTGAGCGTGCCTGCCGCCTGCATCGCACGCAGCGCAGCGACGATCACTGTCATCCCGCCCTTGTCGTCTCCAGCACCCGGGCCTTCGGCTTCATCGGTGCCACCTGACTTCTTGCGGACGAATTTCTGGAACGGACTGTCGGGTTCGAAGACAGTATCCAGATGCGCAACAAGCAACAGGCGTTTGGTGCCCTTTTTGCCTTGCTTGGTTGCAACCAGATGCCCTGCACGGCCTGCCGCCGACATATCAAGCCATTCGAGCTTGAAACCCAGCGGTTCCAGTTCGGCACGCATCATGTCTCCGACCTTGCGCACGCCGTCAAAATTCATCGAGCCCGAATTCTGGTTCACCAGCCTTTCGAGCAATGCGACCGAGCGTTCATATTCGGCATCGACGGTCGCAACCATCTTCGTCTCGGCTTTGCTCAGTTGCGCAAATGCCGGAGTAGAAAAGGCGAGCACCAGCCCCGCACCCAAAAGGGCGAGGGACTGGCGCACATTTTTCGTCAAGCGAAAGCTCATGCAGGCAGGCCGCTGATCGCTTTTACTTCCATAAAGTCCTTGAGGCCGAACAGGCCAGCTTCGCGGCCGTTGCCCGACTGCTTATAGCCACCGAACGGTGCGCCCGGTGCCGGACCCCAATTGTTGATTGCAACCATGCCCGCACGCAGTTTCGGTGCGACTTCGGCGGCCTTGGCTGGATCGCCGGAAACCACAGCCGACAGTCCATATTCGGTGTCATTGGCGATTTCGATGGCTTCGTTAAGGTCTTCATAGGCCATGATGGTAGCAACCGGACCGAAAACCTCTTCCTTGGCGATACGCATGTCCGGCGTCACGCCCGAAAACACGGTCGGTTTGATATAATAGCCGCGGTTGAGGTCTGCCGGGCGGTCGGTACCACCGGTTTCCAGCGTCGCACCCTCGTCGATCGCGGATTGGATCAGGCCCTGGATCTTCTCGTACTGCGCCTTGTTGACCACCGGGCCGATATGCGCGCCTTCCTGCAGCGGATCACCAACCTTGGTGCCTTCGAACATCGCTTTGACGAAATTGGCGGCTTCCTGCGCGCGGTCTTTCTGAACAAGGATACGGGTCGGAGCGATGCAGCTCTGGCCGCTGTTGATGAGGACGCCCTGCACGGTCGGTGGCAGAACTTCTTCGAACTTCGCGTCGGGCAGCACGACATTGGGAGATTTGCCGCCCAGTTCCTGATGGACGCGTTTCACAGTGTCGGCTGCTGCCTTGGCAACAAGGATACCCGCACGGGTCGAACCAGTGAAGCTCACCATATCGATGTCGGGATGCGCGGAAATAGCGGCGCCGACGGTCGGGCCGTCGCCCTGAACCAGATTGAACACGCCCGGCGGAACGCCTGCTGCGTCCATGACTTCAGCGAAAATCGCCGCATTACCAGGGCATTCTTCCGAAGGTTTAAGCACCATTGTGTTACCCGCGGCAATGCAGGGTGCGACCTTCAAGGCAATCTGGTTCAACGGCCAGTTCCAAGGTGTGATGAGGCCGACAACGCCGATGGGTTCATAGACGACGGTGTTCGCGCCATGCTGTTCCTTGAACGCAAATTGCTCAAGCGCCGGCAGGGTACCGAGGAAACCGCCAAGCCCAGCAGGTGCCTGTGCCATCGTCGCAAAGCTGACAGGCGCGCCCATTTCGGCGGCCATCGATTTGGCGAAATCCGGGATGCGCTTTTTATATTCCTCGATGATACGGTTCATAAGCGCGATACGCTCTTCGCGGCTCGTCTGGCTGAAGGTCTTGAATGCCTCACGTGCGGCTGCAACGGCTGCGTCGACATCCGCCTGCGTGCCGAGGGTGATTTCGGTGCAGGGTTCTTCGGTCGAAGGGCTGATAACCTCGTGGCGCTTGCCGCCAATGCTGTCGACCCATTTGCCGTTGATATAATGCTTCAGATAGCTGTCCATGTCTCTCTCCTTAAATCCCAGCGAGTCGCGAAAGCGAGGCTTCGATTTTGATTTGGGACTTTTTTGGCCAAGGTCAACAGCGCGTTCAATCGCGCGATTAAAAAAGCCCGAGGTTTGCCTCAGGCCTATCGACCAAACGAGACGGGAACGGGCTAGAATTTCACTGATACAGCCGATCCCAGGAACGAAATCTAAGCCTGTTCAAGCTTGAAGGTTTTGCGGTTTTCGGTGCAAGGCTGCAACCGCGACGGCGCGGATCAATGAATGCGGTCGTTTAGCCATCCCGAGAACAGGGTATCGGCATCCCCAATTCATGGGATGGCGAAGGGAGCAGTGCCAACCTATTCCGAGGCCGTCCGCTTCTGCCGCGATATGCGACCCATTGTGACGGAAGCGGACGAAATCTGCGGCGGCTATAAGGCCCATTGTCTAGTCGACCGGTTAGTGGGACATTCGCCTGCATGATCCGAACCGCCATCATCGAAGACGATCCGCGCATCGCCGCAGATATTGCCGAAGTGATCCGGCAAGCTGACGATGTCGAATTGGTGGCCTCTGCCGGTTCCGTCGCGACGGGCTGCAAATTGATCGACGATGGCGGTTTCGACGTGCTGGTGTGCGATCTCGGTTTGCCCGACGGCGACGGTGCCACGCTCATCCGCAAGGCCGCGGCGCAATATCCGGACATTGATATCCTTGTGCTCACCATGTTCGCCGACCATCATAAGGTGCTTGATGCCATTCGCGCAGGTGCGCGCGGTTACCTTTTGAAGGATCAGAAATTGGGCGAATGCGTCGCCGCAATCCGCGAGGTGCGCAACGGCGGGTCGCCCATCAGTCCCATCATCGCCAGATTGTTGCTCAAGGAATTGTCCCCGCAAGAGCCGGTTTCGGCGCTAACAAATGAAGAGCAGCTATCCGAGCGGGAAAAGGAAACCTTGCACCTGCTGTCGCGCGGATTTACCTATTCCGAATGCGCGGAATTGATGGGGATTTCGCAGCATACGGTGGGCACGCATGTCAAACATATCTACCGCAAGCTTGAGGTCAATTCGCGTGCAGAGGCGGTATTCGAGGCGTCGAACCGGGGCATGCTTGATATTCGTTAAATGGCTGTTTGCGTGTATCGCTGCTTTAGTCTGCTGCGCCGCAGCATCGATCGTTGCCGCGAAGGGCACGTCTCCGGCCGATGTGTTAGAATTTCGCAGTGGCGAAATCGCATTTACCGATCAAAGCGACATTCCTGCAGCGGGCTGGGAAAGGCGCGCTACGCCTGCGCTTTGGTTGTCGGATGAGGCGCGCGCCAAGCTGGAAGGCAAGCTAACTGCATGGGGACGCTTTCGCTTTGACGGTCGGCTGCTTCCGGACGAGCCGCTTGCCATCTACACCGAAAATAATCGCGAGCGCCTGACGGTCTATCTGAACGGCGTTGAGCTGTTCCGCAATTATCGAAGCGCAACCTCGCAAACGCTCGGGTGGAACCGGCCCTATATCATTCCTGTCCCGCGAAAACTGTTGCGCGATGGGGGCAACGAGCTGGTGCTGCGCGTAGGTTCGGACCGGCAATTCTCGCTGGGAGTCGGAACGGTCAAGGTCGGATCGCAGGAAGTGCTGGGCAGGCTCTACAACTATCAGCAATTCTGGCGGGTGACGGGTTCGGCGGCTGCCAATTATGCGATGTTGTTCCTGACCTTTGCGGCATTCCTGATGTGGATGGCGCGCCGTTCGGAAACCGAAATATTCTGGCTGGTGATGACAGGGCTGCTCTGGTTCGTGCGCGATTTTCACTTTTTCGCTGAAGAGTCACCGCTTGATCCCTATTGGTTTCAGCAGGTCAGCTATTATTCGCTCTATTTTGCGGTAGCCGCGTCTTTGAGTTTTTGTGTCGCCTTCTTGAAGCTTCCCAATCACCGCCGCATAATCGCCATGCTCTTTGCAATTGGCGTTGCTCTGTGCATTTTTCGTGTGGCGATTACGTCGACCAACCGTACCGACCTCGCGACCAGTCTTTCAACATTGCTCGTTTCACTGACGGCTTGCGGTTTGATGATAAGAGAGTGGTTTCGAAACCGCTCACTCGAAAGCCTAGCTCTTGTTGCGGTCGTTTTATTTGCCACCATATTAGGGCTACACGATATCGGCCGGATACCCAATGTGAACTGGTGGCAGGGGCTCGGTTTTCATATCCAGCCTTACACCGGATTTTTGTTGTTCAGCGTCTTCCTGCTGTCGGTCGGACGCAAATATCTACGAGCGCTCGCCGAAGTTGAGACGCTCAATACCAGTCTTGAACAGCGGGTAGAAACTGCGACACATGCACTGGCGGCAAGCGAACGTGCGCGGCAGAGAATCGAAGTAGAGCACGCGGTTGGCATCGAACGCGAACGGCTGATGCGCGAGATGCACGATGGCATTGGATCAAATCTGGTCACGGCGCTGGCTGTCGTCAGAAAGCAGGGCGAAGCACCTGTTGCGGAAGAAACCTTGCAGCGCGCGATCACCGATCTGAAACTGACTGTGGATTCACTCGCGCCGGTTGAAGGTGACGTTGTCGCGCTACTCGCCAATCTACGCCACCGGATGGAACCCGATATGGAAAAGGCCGGGGTGAAATGTATCTGGCGTGTCGAATCATGCCCGTCGCTCGATTGGCTTGATGCCCCAAACGCGCTCCATATGCTGCGTATCATCCAGGAAGGGGTCGGCAATGTCCTGTCGCATGCGAGTGCAAGCAGCATCACCATTGCCTGCCGTCCGACGGAAAGAGAGGGTCGCGATGGAGTCGAGCTTATCCTCGCCGACGATGGGCTGGGGTTTGTAGCAGCTAATGTGAGCGGAAACGGACGTGGCCTCTCAAACATGCACACACGCGCATCGCAACTTGGCGCCGAGTTGCGCATTGAAAGCGACGAAGGTGCTGGCAGTAAATTGTCGTTGTGGCTGCCAGTTGAAATGCACGTTCGCAAATCTGCTTAGTCGACAAATGGAAAATCAAAAAGGGTGCCCGGATTGCTCCGGACGCCCTTTCGATTGCGGCTGCTCCCCAGCTTAGCCGCTGTAATACATGTCGAACTCGACCGGCGAAGGCGTGGTTTCCCAGCGGCTGACTTCATCCCATTTGAGATCGATATAGGCTTCGATCTGATCCTTGGTGAAGACATCGCCTTCCAGAAGGAAGTCATGATCGGCAGCGAGGCTGTCGAGCGCTTCGCGGAGCGAACCGCAGACGGTCGGGACCTGGGCGAGTTCTGCCGGGGGCAGGTCATACAGGTTCTTGTCCATCGCATCGCCGGGGTGGATCTTGTTACGGATGCCGTCCAGACCCGCCATCAGCAGTGCCGAATAGCACAGATAGGGGTTCGCAAGCGCATCGGGGAAGCGGAATTCAACGCGCTTCGCCTTGTCGCCGGTGCCATACGGAATGCGGCACGAAGCCGAACGGTTGCGGCTCGAATAAGCGAGCAGAACGGGGGCTTCGAAGCCCGGTACCAGTCGCTTGTAGCTGTTGGTGGTCGGGTTGGTGAACGCGTTCAGCGCCTTGGCGTGCTTGATGACGCCGCCGATGAAGTAAAGGCACATGTCCGACAGACCGGCATAACCATTGCCAGCGAAGAGCGGCTTGCCCTTGGCCCAGAGCGAAATATGGGTGTGCATGCCCGAGCCATTGTCCGACTTGATTGGCTTCGGCATGAAGGTTGCGGTCTTGCCATAGGCATGGGCGACCTGGTGCACGACATATTTGTAGACCTGCATACGGTCAGCTGTCTGTACCAGAGTGCCGAAAGTCAGGCCGAGTTCGTGCTGGGCTGCCGCGACTTCGTGGTGATGCTTGTCGCAGGGCAGGCCCATTTCGAGCATGGTCGAAACCATTTCGCCGCGGATGTCGACAGCACTGTCGACGGGCGCAACCGGGAAGTAGCCACCCTTGGCGCGCGGACGGTGAGCGAGGTTCCCTGTTTCGTAGGAACGGCCGGTGTTGGTCGGTAGCTCGATATCATCGATGCGGAAGCCCGAACCGTCATAACCGTCGTAAAAGGTCACATCGTCAAACATGAAGAATTCGGCTTCGGGGCCGACATAGACCGTGTCGGCTATTCCGGTTGCCTTGACATAGGCTTCGGCACGCTTGGCGGTCGAGCGCGGGTCGCGGGCGTAAAGTTCGCCGGTCGAGGGTTCGACGATGTCGCAGTTGATGATCATCATCGGCGTTGCGCTGAACGGATCCATATAGACCGAGTCCAGGTCCGGGCGCAGGATCATGTCGGATTCGTTGATCGCCTTCCAGCCTTCGATCGACGATCCGTCAAACATCAGGCCGTCTTCCAGTTCGTCTTCGCCAAGCACGCCAGCGCACATGGTGAGGTGCTGCCACTTGCCCTTCGGGTCGGTGAAGCGCAAGTCGACCCACTCGACATCATTTTCCTTGATTTGTTTCAGTATGTCCTTGGCACTGGCCATGATGCTTTCCTTCTTTGACTTGGAGTGTTTGGATTTGCCCGATTTGGTTTTTTGGGCGGGTTTCTTGGATTTAGACGGCATCGCTGTCGCGCTCACCGGTGCGGATGCGCAGCGCGGTTTCGACAGGGATGACAAAGATCTTTCCGTCGCCGATGCGGCCGGTCTGTGCGGCGGCGGCGATGGCTTCGACAACACGATCTGCAAGCGCGTCGTCTACTACAACTTCAAGCTTCACCTTGGGCAGGAAGTCGACGACATATTCGGCACCACGATAAAGTTCGGTATGGCCTTTCTGGCGGCCAAAGCCCTTGGCTTCGGTCACGGTAATGCCAGACACGCCGACTTCGTGCAGCGCTTCTTTTACCTCGTCGAGCTTGAACGGCTTGATGATCGCTTCGATCTTTTTCATGGCTTTCCTCTGGTCTTGGCGCATCGCGAAAACCCGCGCGCGCGAGTGTCATGCCATTAGCCTATCAAGTATCGTGCCAGTTTGCTGCAGCGCCGCAGTCACGCAAAAGCAAAGCCCCGCACGATAACGCACGGGGCTTGCTGAAATTTTGCTGCCTATTTTTTAGGCAAATGCCAGATTCATGGGCATCACCTGGCGCTCACCTTGAACTTTGCGTCATTGGCCTTGGCGAAATGCGCACGACTGGTGAGATAGGCGCGGATGGCTTCAACTTCCTCCGGCTTCAGCACCGTTTTGAAACTGGCCATGCCGTTCTTGGCGAGAATGCCGTCATACACTACCGACTTGAACGTTGCAGCATCGGCAATGGTTCCCGATTTGCGCAGGTCCGGCAGTACACCGGTCCCCACAGCGCCCGGTCCGTGGCAGACAAGGCAATAGCGCTGATAGCTCGATTGACCTGCTGCGATGATTTCGGGGCTGCCGAACAGGGCAGGCGGGTTCCAGACCCACTCCTCTGCGGGCGGAAGCGGAGGCAGTGTGCCCTTCGCCCCGATTTTGAGCACGATCAGACGCGGGATATTGGGCACTTCCTGGCTTGCGCCAGCGACATAGCCGGACACCAGCGGGAAGGCGCCGCCCTTGCTGGTCATGAAAGCGACATATTGCTCGCCATCGACCAGATAGGTGGAAGCACCGGTCAGCACGCCGGACTGCACATCAAGGCTGTAGAGCAGTTTGCCGGTATCGGCGGCAAAGGCCTGGAACTTGCCCATGGCATTGCCCTGGAAAACAAGATTACCTGCCGTCGTCATCGTGCCACCATTCCACGGCGTGGGATAGTTGACGGTCCATTGTGCTTTGCCCGTCTTCGGGTTGAATGCGACAAGCTGGCCGGTGGTGACCGACTGGATTGCCTTTACCATATTGAAATCGTCGGGGACATCCGCCGTGGCAATCGCCCCGCCGGTGTTGAAGCCCATCGCGCTGCGACCTTGCTCGTTTGGCGCGACAGGCGGCATATAGGCCCCGCCCAGCTGCTGCGCCGGGATGTAGACCAGACCGGTCGCAGGATTGTAGCTCATCGGATGCCAGTTATGCGCTCCAAGCGCAGACGGGTTCGCCATGTAAAGCTTGCCGGTCTTTTCATAACGCGCTTCGGGGTTTTCGATGGGACGGCCGGAGGCAAGGTCGTAACCTGTCGCCCAGGTGATGCCGCTGATGAACGGATTGGCCGAAAGCAATTTGCCGTTGGTCCGATCAAGCGTGAAGAAGAAGCCGTTCTTCGGCGCGTGGTACAGCACCTTCACATCCTTGCCGTCGCGTTGTTCATTGGCGAGGATGATCGGTTGGGTGGCCGTATAGTCCCAGCTTTCGGCGGGGGTTTCCTGATAATGCCATTTATATTCGCCGGTATCAGGATCAAGCGCGACAATCGACGACAGAAACAGGTTGTCGCCTTCGCTGTTCGAACGGATGCCGTGGTTCCAGGGGTTGCCATTGCCGACACCCAGATAGAGCTGGTCGAGTTCGGCGTCATAGACGATCGCATCCCAGACGGTGCCGCCACCGCCTGAATCGCGCCAGTCGTCCTTCTTCGGTGTCTTGCTCCAGGTGTCGTAGGCGAGTTCTTTCATCACCTTGTCACTCGCCGCGTTGTCCGGCTCGCCCTTGGGATTGGGAACGGTGTAAAAGCGCCAGGCCTGCTTGCCGGTATCGACATTATAAGCGGTCACAAAACCGCGCGCGCCGAATTCGGAGCCGCCATTACCGATGATGACCTTATCCTTCACGACGCGCGGGAAGCCGGTGATGGTGCCGTTTGATTTGGGGTCGAGCGTCTGCACCGACCAGATTTCGCCGCCGGTCTTCGCATCAAGGGCAATCAGGCGGCCGTCGATTGTGCCGACGAACAGCTTGCCCTTCCAGAAAGCAACGCCGCGGTTGACGACATCGCAGCAGGCCTTCACCCCACGCGCCTTATCGACGCCGGGGTCGAACTGCCAGAGTGGCTTGCCCGTCTTGGCTTCATAAGCGAAAACCTTAGACCAAGGGCCGGTGACATAAAGCGTGCCGTCAACTTCGACCGGGGTCGATTCATGGCCGCGTGCATCGGGCATATCCGCAAACCAGGCGATGCCGAGTTCGGACACATTCTTGTCGTTGATCTGGGTAAGTGGGCTATGGCGTTGCTCGCCATAGCTTTGGGCAGGGAAGGCCCAGTCATCGCCATTGCCGCCCGTCTTCAGAAATTCGCCGTCAATCTTGGCAAATTCGGGGTCTTGTGCCCCCGGATTATTATCCGCCAATTTGCAGCCGGACACCGCCACAGCAGCTACACCAGCCAAAGCCAATACCGCACTACGCCGAAAACGCATCGCTCTCTCTCCCGAATTTAATCCCTCGATTAAATCGCTAGCGTGCGATGCAGAGTCGGTCCAGCTTTAAGTTGTGGCAGCAAGAACCGCGCAGATTGCAGCATCCATATCAGCCGCCGCTTTGTCATAGACGCGCGACTTGAGGTTATCGACCAGAGGTTGCGCAGTCCGGCTAGGGTGGCCGCCTTCAAATGGCGGGGCAGGGTCATATTCAAGGGCAAGCTGGATGGTTCGGGCGACATCCTCGCCCTGGGCCAACGCCATCAGTTCCAGCGCGAAATCGATCCCTGAAGTAACGCCCCCTGCGGTGACCAAATTCCCATCGCGAACGACGCGGGCTTTTTCATGTGTCGCGCCGAACTGGGGAAGTAATTGCGTGTATGCCCAATGGGTCGTTGCGCGTTTACCCTGCAACAATCCCGCCGCTCCGAGGACAAAGGCACCAGTGCAGACGCTCGTGACCCAAGTTGCAGCCTTCGCCTGCTCGCGCACGAATTCGACAATAGCAGCATCGCCAATCGCCTCGCGCACCCCATGCCCGCCTGGAATGCAGAAAATGTCAGCCTGCGGGCAATCGGCAAAACTGGTGGTTGGCAGAATCGAAAAGCCGCAGTCGGTGGTAACAGCCTGACCGTCTTTCGATACGACATATGTCTTCGCGCCCGGAAGCCGTGACAAGAACTGAACCGGACCCGAAAAGTCGAGTTGGGTTACATTGTCGAAGAGAACGAAAACTATGTTCATTTCGAAGCCTCTAGTCCTTTTTCACTTTCGTCATTCCCGCGAAGGCGGGAATCCATCACCTGTCGGTTAAATTGCAGCCTCCGGTGATGGACCCCCGCCTTCGCGGGGGTGACGAAGTTTGGGGCATGAAGGGCGTAGGCTCATACCAGCTCAATCGCGACCGCCGTACCTTCACCGCCGCCGATGCAGAGCGAAGCGACACCGCGCTTCAGCCCCTTATGCTTCAGCGCGCCGATCAGCGTGGTGATGATGCGCGCGCCCGACGCGCCAATAGGGTGGCCGAGAGCCGTCGCACCGCCATGGACGTTGATCTTTTCATGCGGAATGCCAAGGTCGCGCATCGCGAACATGGCTACACAGGCAAAAGCTTCGTTGATTTCAAACAGGTCGACATCGGCGACGCTCCAGCCCGCCTTGGCGAGGCATTTGTTGATGGCACCGACCGGGGCCGTTGTGAATGCCGACGGTTCTTGCGCATGAGCAGCGCTCGCCACGATGCGCGCGACTGGCGTCTGGCCTTTCGCAGCGGCCGTCGACGCACGCGACAGGACAAGCGCGGCGGCACCATCCGAAATCGATGACGAGGTCGCAGCCGTTATAGTGCCATCCTTGGCAAAGGCAGGCTTCAGCGTCGGGATTTTGTCCGGGCGGCCCTTGCCGGGTTGCTCGTCGGTATCGACAACGGTTTCGCCAGCGCGGCTGACGACCTTCACCGGCACGATTTCCGAAGCGAAAGCGCCCGATGAAATCGCATCCTGCGCGCGGCGCAGCGATTCAATCGAATAATTGTCCTGATCCTCTCGGGTCAGCTGATATTCGTTCGCAGTTTCCTGCGCGAACGTGCCCATGGCCCGGCCGGGTTCATAGGCGTCTTCGAGGCCATCGAGGAACATATGGTCATAGGCGGTGTCGTGGCCGATACGCGCGCCGCTGCGGTGCTTTTTCAGAATGTAAGGGGCGTTGGTCATGCTCTCCATGCCGCCTGCGATGACATAATCGACCGAACCCGCGGCGATGGCTTCCGCACCCATGATCACGGTCTGCATGCCACTGCCGCAGACCTTGTTGACCGTGGTTGCCTGCACCGATTTGGGCAGACCAGCCTTGATCGCCGCCTGACGGGCAGGGGCCTGGCCGAGGCCAGCAGGCAGAACGCAACCCATATAGATGCGCTCGATGTCTTCGCCCGATACCCCAGCACGCTCGACTGCTGCCTTGACGGCTGTCGCGCCCAGATCAGTCGCGGCGACGTCCGAAAACACGCCCTGCATGCCGCCCATCGGGGTGCGGGCGTAAGAGAGGATGACGACGGGATCGGTGCTGCTCATGGATGTATTCCTCTGGCTTGGGAGACGTTACGGATTCGCCCTTAATCCGCTGACAGCCGCAACACAATGCGCAGACGCGTTGCATTCGTATCCAGAAATGTTAATTCCGCGATTAAATGAGGAGAGTGACATGACCGCCGATATGCAGACCATATTAGAAAAGCAAAAAGCCGCCTTTACTGCAGCAATGCCCGAACCGATGTCCGTGCGCCGAGATCGCATGGACCGCGCCATTGCCTTGCTGGTCGATTACAAGGATGAATTCGCCAAAGCGGTGTCGGCTGATTTCGGCCATCGCAGCACCGAACAGACGCTGATGACCGACATAATGCCGTCGGTCAGCGCGCTCAAACATGCGAAAAAGCATTTCGAAAGCTGGGCCCGCAATGAAAAGCGCAAGCCAACCTTTCCGCTCGGGTTGATCGGCGCCAAGGCCGATGTCGTGTACCAGCCCAAGGGCGTGGTTGGCGTTATTGCGCCCTGGAATTTTCCAATCGGTATGGTGATGGTGCCGATGGCGGGCATATTGGCGGCGGGTAACCGCGCCATGGTGAAGCCGAGCGAGTATACGGAACGAGTCGCTGAAGTTTTTGCTGAAGCCGTACCCAAATATTTTGCCGAAGAGGAAATGGCGGTGTTTACCGGCGGAGTCGAAGTCGGCACGGCCTTTTCAAAACTGGCTTTCGATCACCTGATCTTCACAGGCGCAACCAGCGTCGGCAAGCATATCATGCGCGCTGCAGCCGATAATCTTGTACCCGTCACGCTCGAACTGGGCGGCAAATCGCCGACGATCATCGGACGTAGCGCGGACAAGAAAAAGGCAGGTGAGCGGATCGCCTTGGGCAAGATGATGAACGCAGGGCAGATCTGCCTTGCGCCCGACTATCTGCTTGTTGCCAAGGAGCAGGAGCAGGAAATGATCGACGGCGTCGTGAATGGCGTGTCTACGCTCTATCCCAAGCTGCTTAATAATGACGATTACACTTCTGTGGTGAATGGCCGCAATTATGATCGATTGCAGGGTTATCTTGCCGATGCGAAGGAAAAGGGTGCCGAACTGATCGAAGTAAACCCGGCCAATGAGGATTTTACCTCTTCAAACGGTAACAAGATGCCGCTGACCATCATTCGCAATGTGAATGAAGACATGAAAGTGATGCAGGAGGAAATCTTCGGCCCGATCCTGCCGGTGATGACCTATTCCTCGATGGAAGAAGCGATCGATTATGTGAATGCGCATGATCGTCCGTTGGGTCTCTATTATTTCGGCAATGACAAGGCAGAGGAAAGCCGCGTGCTCACTCGCACAATTTCCGGTGGCGCTACGGTCAATGATGTGATCTTCCACAATGCGATGGAAGATCTGCCGTTCGGGGGCGTCGGGCCGTCGGGCATGGGCAACTATCATGGGCAGGATGGCTTCAAGACCTTCAGCCATATGCGCGCAGTCTATCGCCAGCCTTCGATAGATGTCGCCGGCATGGCAGGCTTCAAACCGCCTTATGGCAAATCTACACACAAGACTCTCGAACGCGAACTGCGTAAGTAGGCTTGCGCCTTGGCGGGAGCTTCGCTAGAGGCTCCCCCGCAACGCCCCTGTGGTGGAATTGGTAGACGCGCTCGACTCAAAATCGAGTATCGAAAGATGTGCCCGTTCGAGTCGGGCCAGGGGCACCACTCCACAAAATCTGTAGCGAAATGATACGATCGCAATTGCGATCGCTATTAACCACCTTTGTGCCTCGCCATCATCCCTAATGAAACGTTAACGTCTGCGGTAACGAAATCATTAAGGGGTAGGCGACATGCACAGGCAACTGGTTCAGACAAATGACGGCGCGCGGCATCCGTTGCGACAGGCATTGGCACCGCACATCTTCGCTGTTCCGGCTGAATGGAAACCCAAGCCGCTGAAATGGTGGCAGCGTGAAGACGCACATCTGTTCGTGGTCAGCTTTGGTGCATTTTTTACGGTGTTCTATACCTTCATTGCCTAACGCTTTCAGTCGGGCCTCAGTCGCAAGCCTTGTGCAGCAATTGAGCGAGCCAGGCCGAAACGAGACACATTGCCGCGCCGAGCAGTAGCTGGTTCACCATGCTAATGCCTGCGGCGCTCAGCCCGAGGGCAATCAGGGATCCGATAACCATCGCTCCAGAATTGACGATATTGTTCGCGGCTACGGTGCGTGCGGTCTGATCCTTGGGCACCGTAGTGGTCAAGAAGGCATAAAGCGGCACGACGAACATCCCCCCGGCAACGGCGATGCCCAGCAGCGTACCCAACAGCATCCACGCACCGTCATGGTTCACAAAGCTGCCGATGGTGTAAAGTTCGCCATCGCCGTTGATCTGCCAGTTGCGGCAGACAAAGTGGAAGGCGACCACGAAGAGCCCCATTGCGATGACGCTGGCAGGAGCGAAACGCGCCGAAACCTGGCCCTTGAGCAGCCTGTTGATTGCGACGGATCCGATGGCGATCCCGATTGAGAAAATGGCCAGAAAGAGGCTGGCAACTTCCTGATCCGCACCCAACACATTTTTTGCCAGTGGCGGGAACTGGATGAACAGCACCGCCCCAATCGTCCAGAAAAAGCTGATCGACATAATGGCGAGGAACAGTTTGCGGATGTGCATCGTGCCTTTGACCAGCGCGATCGAGGAACGAAGAATATGCCAGTCGATGCCGGTTTCCTGATGCTCTGGCGGTGCGGGGGGAACTTGTCTTCCCGTCATATAGCCCAGCATTGCCGTCAAGACGACGCCCAGCGCTGCCCATTCGACCGGTATGATGCCGGCCAGAATGGTGCCTACCAAAATGGCGATATAGGTGCCCGCTTCAACCAGGCCGGTTCCGCCCAGAACTTCATTGTCATTCAAATGCTGCGGCAAGATCGCATATTTGATGGGGCCAAAGAAGGTCGAGTGCACGCCCATAGCGAACAACGCGAGCATCATAAGCGGTATGGCCACCACTGTTACTGCTATGTCGAGCCAAGCCAGAACCAGCCCGGCACCTCCGACCAGCATGATAAGGATTTCGCAGAATTTGACGATGCGGATGATCTTGGCCTTGTCACGCGTGTCCGCCAACTGGCCTGCAAGCGCTGACAACAGGAAAAAGGGCAATATGAACACTGCTGTGGCTACCGCGCTGAACAAAGCTTCAGATTTTTCGTCGTTGTACACACCGTAAACAACGAACAGCACCATGGCATTTTTGAACAGATTGTCGTTAAAGGCGCCGAGCAACTGGGTGACAAACAGCGGCAGAAAACGCCGTTTGTTGAGCAAAGCCATCGATGTTTGCATAAATTGACTGGTCCCCGCCCGTGTTCGGCATTGCCCTAACGCGCGCCATTGCATTGGCAAGCGATTTTGCTTTTTGGACCTTGCCTGCGCATCGTTGCGGCAATGTTGCAGTTCGGCTTTCCAGCGTTGCGCATATGCCACAGCGTTCGGAATAAATTAACGACCGCACGTCATTTGACGAAAAATTCTTGCCACGATTCCAGAAATATGAGGAATTGCGGCATTGCAACATAATGGAGGGTGCGCAATGCGCAAAACACACAGCAATATTTATGTTCGGACAGCAGTCGCTACTTTGATGGCCTCCAGTGCTATCGGTATGTCTGTACCGGCCTTTGCCCAAGCGGCGGCCGAAGGCGACAATGACGAAATCGTCGTTACCGCGCAAAAGCGCGAGCAGAATTTGCAGGACGTTCCTGTTGCTATCACTGCAATCGGCACCGAGAAGCTCGACCAGCTCCAGGTCAATGAATTTGCCGATGTCGTCAAGTTCCTGCCGTCTGTGACCATCCAGCAGGGTGGGCCGGGTTTTGCGCAAGTCTACTTCCGCGGCGTCGCTTCGGGCGAAAACGCCAACCACTCGACGTCGTTGCCGACTGTTGGCACCTATCTGGACGAAATGCCGATCACGACCATTCAGGGCGCGCTCGACATTCATGCCTATGACCTTGCGCGCGTCGAAGCGCTCGCAGGTCCGCAGGGCACGCTGTATGGTGCAAGCTCGATGGCTGGCACGCTGAAGCTTGTCACCAATGCTCCGGACACATCGGGTTTCTATGGAAATGTCGGGGTTGAAATCAACAATGTCGCGCATGGCGATTTTGGTTCGGTTTTCGAGGGTTTCATTAACGCGCCGCTCAGCGATCGTGCCGCGCTGCGCCTTGTCGGCTGGTATCGCGATGATGGCGGCTATATCGACAATATTCCGGGTTCGCGGACTTATGCGACCTCTGGCATTACACAGAACAACGCTGCCCTGGTCGAGAAAAACTATAACGACGCCGAAACCTATGGCGCACGTTTGGCTCTCGGCATCGAGTTGAATGACAGCTGGACTATCAAACCGACCCTGATGGGCCAGGTCCAGAAAACCGAAGGCAGTTACGCGCGTGAGCGTTCGGGCCAGAACAGCGGCAACTATCAGATTGTCCAGTACAATCCCGAAAGCAGCAAGGACAAATGGATCCAGGCTGCAATGACCATCGAAGGCAAAATCGGTAATTGGGATATGACGCTGACCGGTGGTCACCTGCGCCGCAAGACCAATACCGAAAGTGACTATTCGGACTATGGCTATTTCTATGATGCCCTGTCAGGTTATGGTGCCTATTGGTACGACAATGCCGGTGACCCTGTCAGCCCGAACCAGTATATTCAGGGCATCGACCGCTATCGGAAGAGTTTCGCCGAATTTCGCGTATCTTCGCCGCAGGACGCATCACTGCGTTTCATCGGTGGCTTGTTCTGGCAGCGCCAGACACACAATATCGAACAAAACTACATCATCGACAATATCGCTGACGCGATTACAGTTCCAGGAACCGATAGCAATATCTGGTTGACCAAGCAGTTGCGTACCGACCGTGACTATGCGGCATTTGGCGAGTTGAGCTTCGACGTTACGGACAAGCTGACGCTAACCGGCGGTGCGAGATTGTATAAATATGACAACTCGTTGATCGGATTCTTCGGCTACTCCGACGGTTATTCAAGCCGCACTGGCGTTGCTGCATGCTTCACGACGACTGGAGCAACCTTGCGGGACAATCCGACGGGTACACTCGCCCCCGCCGATGTGGCAGGTTCGCCCTGCACCAATGTCGACAAGTCGACTTCGGATACAGACGCAATCTATAAGGTGAATGCGACCTACAAGATAAACGACGATGCACTGGTTTACGCGACCTGGTCGCGCGGGTACCGCCCCGGTGGCGTGAATCGTCGCGGTACCCTGCCGCCATACGGTCCGGACGAGCTCGATAATTACGAGCTGGGTTGGAAAACCACCTTCGGCGCATTCCGTTTCAATGGTGCGGTGTACCAGCTGGACTGGAACAATATCCAGTTGTCATTCCTTGGAGCCAATGGGCTCAGCGAAGTTCGCAATGCTGGCATTGCGCGCATTCGTGGTGCGGAATTTGATGTCGGGTATCGCAATGGTGGATTCAGTATCAATGCGGGCTTCAGCTATAATGACGCAAAGATTCGCCGCGATTTTTGCGCGATCGCGAACCCGCAGTTTGATTGTACTATCGATGTGGATCTAGATGGCAGTGGTGCCATCGATCGGAATAACGAAATCAACGATACGCTGGCACCATCAGGTTCGCGCCTGCCTGTCACCGCGAAATTCAAAGGCAATGTCGTTGCCCGTTATGAATTCCCCGTGGCGGCTTGGAACGGGCATTTCCAGGTAGCGGCAAATCATACCGGGAGCCGCCGCAGCGATTTGCGTCCGTTTGAAGCAGGAATCAAAGGTAAGCTCGACGCGTACACGACCGTCGATCTCAGCTTTGGTGTGAAGAATGACCAGTGGAGTATTGAGGCTTTCGCGACGAATGTGCTTGATGAACTGGGCGTCGTGAACACTGGCGTCTCCTGCATCGAAACGGTGTGCGGCGATCCGGATGGTGGGACTGCTCTCGGTGGAACCTTCTACGACACGCTGATTAAACCCCGTATCATCGGCCTTAAATTCAGCCGCGATTTCTGATCGCTGGATTGATGAACGACAAAACGGAAAAGCCGGGCCAAAAGCTCGGCTTTTTCATGTCTGTGGCGCTGGTCATGGGCAATATGATCGGATCCGGCGTGTTTCTGTTGCCTCAAGGGCTCGCGCCCTTTGGCTGGAATGCGATTGCAGGCTGGGTGGTAACTATCGCGGGTGCGCTTTGCCTCGCCCATGTCCTAGCCAAACTAACAGCTGCCCATGAAGGAGCTATTGGCCCAGCTGAACTTGTAGAGCGCAGTTTCGGCCCGCTCGCCGGCTTCCTTATCGGTTTCGCCTTTTGGGTTTCTGTATGGACGGGCTGCGTGACGATAGCCGTTGGCGCGACATCCTATATGTCCAGTTTCCTGCCTGTTCTGGGTGAACATCCATCGCTCACTGCGCTTGGGGTTATCTGGACGATGACGGCGGTAAATCTGCTCGGGGTGCGCTCAGCTGGCTCGTTCCAGGTGATCACGACCCTGCTCAAGCTGACGCCTTTGATCGTCGTCGCTATCCTGATCGGTCTGATTTTTGGTCGTGATGGGATGTCGGCACTTGCGCCTTATCCGGCGGAAGGGTTGTCGCTTCCATCGGTTAACACAGCGGCGGCCATGACGCTTTGGGCAATGATCGGTTTTGAGGCGGCCTGCGCTGCATCGCACAAGATTGACAACCCGCAACGCAATGTTCCGCGCGCGACTTTTTACGGCGCATTGCTATCTGGCATAATCTATCTGATCGTCTGTTCGGGCATCACTTTGATGCTTCCCGCAGATAAGGTCGCGGCCTCTCCAGCTCCATTCGAGCTGTTTGTTTCGACCTTCTGGTCGCCGGGCCCAGCCTCGTTGGTGGCCGCCTTTGCCGCGATTAGCGCAATTGGTGCGGTCAATGGCTGGACACTTGTGCAAGCAGAAGTCCCGCTCGAAATGGCCAAAAGGCAGATGATGCCACAATGGTTTGCCCGCACGACGGCCAATGGCGTGCCGATCAACGGCCTGCTGTCAGCGACGGTTCTGGGAAGCCTGCTGGTGCTGGCGAACAGCAGCCAATCGATGGCTGGCCTTTTCACCTTCATGGCGCTGGTCACCACGTCGGTCACGCTCTGGCTCTATCTCGCCTGTGCAGCCGTAGCGCTGAAGCGCAAGATCGCTGTGCCCTTCGCGCTGATCGGGTTGGTATTTGGTGTATGGAGCCTGTGGGGCGCGGGCGTTGACGCCAGCGGCTTGAGCATCGTGCTGATGCTCGCAGGCCTGCCGCTTTACTGGTGGACGCGGCGCTCGCTCAACACTCAACCACATTGACGGCTAGGCCGCCCTGCGCGGTTTCCTTATATTTGCTCGACATATCGAGCCCGGTTTGGCGCATTGTTTCGATGACTTGATCGAGGCTGACGCGCATCGGCCCGGTCGAATGCAGCGCCAGTCGCGCCGCGTTTGCCGCCTTGACGGCACCTATGGCATTTCGTTCGATACAGGGCACTTGCACCAATCCGGCGACCGGATCGCATGTAAGCCCCAGATTATGTTCCATCCCGATTTCGGCGGCGATGCTGACTTGCTCAGCTGTGGCGCCCCAGATTGCCGCAAGTCCAGCGGCGGCCATCGAGCAGGCAACGCCGACTTCACCCTGACAGCCCATTTCCGCGCCCGAGATGGACGCGCGCTGTTTGTAGAGGAGGCCGATGCCACCTGCAGTCAGTAAGAAGGTGTGGATGTCTTTCGCGGGGCGTTCGGCATCGACGCAATAATAGCGGATAACCGCTGGAATGATACCGGCTGCACCATTCGTAGGCGCGGTAACAACACGGCCGCCGGCTGCATTTTCCTCGTTTACCGCCATGGCATAGGCGTTCAGCCTGTCGAACAGACTTTCGCGCTCATTTGCAAGCGGTGCCGCCTTGAGCTTTTGCCACAGATGCGCTGCCCGGCGCTGGACCTGCAGACGGCCGGGAAGGATACCTTCGGTCGCGAGACCGCGATCAACACAATCGAGCATGATCCGTGCGATCGCATCGAGACGCTCTTCGGTCTCTTGGCTCGGTCGCATTGCATTTTCATTGGCCAGCATCAGGTCGTGAATGTTCATGCCATGTGTGCTGCATAGATTCAGCAATTCAGCGCCACTGCTGAATGCAAAGGGCACAATATTGCCGACGGTGATGCGATCATCTTCAACCGGTGCCGATAATTGCCGCTCCGAGGCGATGAAGCCACCGCCGGTCGAATAATAGGTTTTGGCTGATACGATGCGTCCTGCCGCATCAAATGCTGTCAAGCTCATGCCATTGGGGTGCAATGCGGGGATATTGTCGAAGTCGAGGATGAGATCGTTCGACGGATCGAAGGCAATTTCGTGGCCTTCGGAAAGATGCAATCGCCGGGACTGGTGCAGCTTGGCCAGCGACTGTTCCGCCTGTTCAAGGTCAATCGTTTCAGGCAAGAAACCGAGTAATCCCAGCAGCGTCGCGCGCGGGGTTCCATGGCCTTCACCGGTTAGTGCGAGTGATCCCTGCAGTTCAACCTGAATCCGCGTGGTTTGGGATATATTTCGGTGGCGCTCCATATGGGACAGGAAACGGGCAGCTATCCGCATCGGCCCAACCGTATGCGAACTCGACGGGCCAATTCCGACGCGAAACAGATCGAGCACCGATAACATGGCGCCCTGATAGCGATATTATATTTCAGGTGCGAGGAATTTTAGTTCCACTTGGGTCCGAGCCAGGAACGCTTGTCGCGCAGGATCACATGCGCCGCATTGTGCCCAGGTGCGCCGGTCACGCCGCCGCCTGGATGCGTGCCGGCACCACACATATAAAGCCCCTTGATCGGTCCGCGATAGGATCCGTGGCCAAGTACAGGTCGTGCGGACCAGAGCTGGTCGAGGCTCATATTGCCATGCATGATGTCGCCACCGACAAGGCCGAATTTGCGCTCAAGCCCCTTCGGGCTGAGTATTTGGCGGCCGAGGATCGAGGCGCGGAAGCCGGGGGCATAGGCTTCGACGGTATCGATGATCGTATCGGCAGCCTTGCCTTCCTCGACATCCCAATCGCGGCCATCGGGAAGTTCGGGTGCGAACTGCTGGCAAAAGAGCGAAGCGACATGCTGGCCTTCGGGGGCTAGGCTGTCGTCCACCGTCGAAGGGATGAGCATCTCGACAATCGGCTTTTTCGACCAGCCATAGCGTTTCGCGTCGAGGAAAGCTTCGTCCATATAATCGAGCGTCGGGGCAATGATGATGCCCGATTGGTGATGTTCGCCGGGTTCGGGCAGGCATGTGAATTTGGGCAATTCGGACAAAGCGACATTCATACGGAAGGTGCCGCTGCCGGCCTTGAAGCCCTTTATGCGGCGTTTGAATTCGCCGCTCAGGTCGCTGTGCTCGAACATCCGTTCGTAAAGCAGTTTCGGCCCGACATTGGAAATCACACGGTCGGCGATCACTTCCTCGCCGCTTTCAAGGCGCACGCCTGCAACCTTGCCGCCATCGACCAGCACGCGCGCGACGGGGCTTTCGAGACTGATTTCGACGCCATGCTCGCGGCACACCTTGGCCATGATCTGGGTGATGTTGCCCATCCCGCCGACGCTATGGCCCCATGCGCCCTTCTTGCCGTTCACTTCGCCAAATACGTGGTGGAGGAGGACATAGGCGCTGCCCGGTGTGTCGGGACTGGCATAGTTGCCGACCACAGCGTCAAAACCAAAGGCAGCCTTTACCGCTTCGCTTTCGAACCAGCTGTCGAGGAAGGTACGGGCGGATTTGACAAACAGATCGAGCACGTCGCGCTGCTGAGACAGCGTCAGGCGGGCAAGGCCCATGCCCTGCCGCGCACCATCAAACAATGTCTTCAAGCCCTCGCCCACATTGGGCGGGGATTTGAGCGCCAGATCGCGTAGCACATCGGCGACGCCTTCGAGCATGTCGTAATATTCGGGCAGAACTTGCGCATCATGCTTTGAGAAACGCGCAAACTCCGCTTGCGTGCGTTCAAGTCCACCACCCAGTTTCAAATAGCCGCCATCTTCCTGCGGCAGGAAGTTGCTGATAGGGCGCTCGATCACGCGATAGCCATGGTCGGCAAGGCGCATGTCGGCGATCACCTTGGGCTGCAGCAGGCTGACGGTATAGCTCGCCACCGAATTGCGGAAGCCGGGGTGGAATTCCTCGGTTACAGCCGCACCACCGACAACATCGCGGCGCTCGACGATGCGCACCCTCATGCCCGCACGGGCAAGATAGAATGCGCAGACAAGGCCGTTATGGCCGCCACCGATGATTACCGCGTCGTATTTCATTTTTCTCCCCTCCCGCTTGCGGGAGGGGCCGGGGGAGGGCCTGTCCCGCAACACAAAGACTGGAGGAACACGCCCACCCCCAACACCACCCCCCACCCGGGGGGGGGGGTATTTGGTCCCACCCCATTTTTGTCGCGAGGGCGCGTGTTTCGCCCCCCCCGCTTTTTTCCCCGGTTGTTATTATTTGTGCCCCCCCCCCGGCGGGGGGGGGGGGGGGGGGGAGGGCCTGTCCCGTATAACAATGACTGGAGGAACAGGCCCTCCCCTAACTCCTCCCGCAAGCGGGAGGGGGGCTTATTTGCTCCAACCCGATTTTGGACGCTCTGGTAATCGCGCTTCGGGGATCAGGTCACGGATCCGCGCGCAGAAGGTTTTGAGGCAGACTTCCTTGTCGGACAGCGGGCCCATCGAGAAGGTACGGCTCGCCATCCCCTGCTGTACGCGGGTGATCAGCGCGGTATCCTCTGCATTGACCTGACGGTTGATACGCCAGTTGAGGTAGCGCGCAGCCTTCATTTCGCGGCGATCATCGTCAAAGACATAGCTGATTTCGCGGATCAGGCAGGTGGTCGGCCCGGTCGGCAGCCACTGCATGAAATCGACCTGATCGGGATAGATGTCGAACGCGACCGACGGCCAAAGCTTGAAATAGAGCCAGCGTTTCTGGTTCGCCTCCGGCAGATGCGGGACGGGTGGCAGCAGGTTTTGGTAGGCGCGTTCAGACCAGTTGTTCGATGGCCGGTCGACAAGGTCGCCCCACATGCGGTCGACATGCGGCTCGGCCTCTACACCATAGCTTTTGCCGAACAGGCGGGTGAGGCCGGGATGCGCGACGGGGATGTGGAGGCCGTCCGAATAATTGTCGCCGACATTCTTCCAGTTCACATCGCGCGGGCGCAGCGTGACGCGGCCCAATGCCTTCAATTCTTCGAAGCGATAGGGCGCAACCTGATCTTCATAGGGCGCCATCATATCGGTGACCGAGGGACCACCGCTTTCGAGACGGACGAAAATGAAGCCGCGCCAGATTTCCATATCGACCGGCACGAGACCCGCCTTGCTCTTGTCGAGCGTGGGGTAGGAGGCGCTGTCGGGAACGCCGTTCAGGCGACCGTCCAGGTCATAGGTCCAAGCATGATATGGGCAGACCAGTTTCTTTGCGCAACCGCTTGCACCATCGACGATGCGGCTGCCGCGGTGGCGGCAGACATTGGTGAAGGCGCGCAGTTGCTGGTCGGCTCCGCGCACAACGATGACGCTTTCGCCGACATAATCGAGGCTGTGCCAATCGCCCGCATTAGGCACATCGGAGACATGGCAGACCACCTGCCACCCAGGGCGGAAGATGCGGTCTATTTCGACCTGCGCGAATTCAGGATCATTATAGGTCCAAGCCGGAAGGCTCCAGCCATCCAGAGAGTCCTGACCTATGTCGAGAGTGTGTATGCTTGCCATGACGCAGCAGTTGTTATACGAGTGTATAACAATATGCAAGCTGCCCGATCATCCTTTACGCGCGAAAGCGCAGATGCCCGGCGAGAGGCGTTGATCGCGGCCTGCGCAAGCTCGCTCGCGCGCAACGGGGTGCAGGGAACATCGGTCCGCGTGATCTGCACAGAGGCAGGGGTCTCGCCCGGTCTGCTAAGGCATTATTATGACGGCATCGATGCGCTGATCGCAGCAACTTATCGCTGGACTGGGGATCGGGTGCAAAAGGCGCTGGCCGACGCGGTTGCCGCTGCTCCCCAAACCCCGCGCGAACGTTTGCTCGCTTATCTGACCGCCAGCTTCGTCCCCCCGATTGCCGATCCCGAGCTGCTTTCAACCTGGCTCGCCTTTTGGGCACTTACCAAGACCGATCCGCAGATAGCGAAGCTGCATGGAGAGATTTACCGTGACTATCGCGCTGACCTCGAAGCACTGCTTTCGACCTGCCAGCCCGCCGACCACCGGCTGACAGCGGTTGCGCTGACGGCATTGGTCGACGGCCTGTGGCTCGAACTCAGCCTTGGCGATGCACCCTTCAGCCGCGCGGAGGCCGGGGTGCTGGTCGAGAAATGGCTCGATGTTCTTCTAGGTTGACTGGGCTGGCATAGTTTCAATTGAAACTGTATCGGTCGGGCATGACCGATATGACCTACGCCCGCTACCTTGCGCTCGACGATCTGCTCGCTTGCCAGCACCCGCAATCCGAACTGGATGACGAGATGCTGTTCATCATCATTCACCAGACCAAAGAATTGTGGCTGAAACAGATCATCCGCGAGATGAAGCTGGCGAAGGTCCAGGTGCAGGCGGATGCGCTGATACCAGCCTATAAGGCGCTGGCAAGGGTTAGTCGAATCCAGGCAGTTATGACGTTGAGCTGGGATGTTCTCTCAACGATGACACCATCCGATTATACCCGCTTCCGCCATGTGCTCGGGCCGAGTTCGGGCTTCCAGTCGGACCAGTTCCGCACAGTCGAATATATGCTGGGCCTGAAAGATGGCGGTTTCTTGAAATATCAGGAGGATCGTCCGGAAGCACAGCAAGCGATGCGCGATGCCTTGCAAACGCCGAGTATCTGGGACGATGCACTTGCGGCGGCGTCGCGCGCCGGATTGCCGATTCCGGCTGAAGTTCTGAATCGGGATTTCAGCCAGCCTTATGTTGCGCATACCGAAGTCGAGGATGCGTTCCTGACCGTCTATCGCGAACCGGAACGCTATTGGGAATTGTACCAGCTCGCCGAGAAACTGGTCGATCTCGACGATGCCATGGCGACATGGCGGCACAAGCATGTGATTACTGTCGAACGCGTTATTGGCGGCAAGCGTGGGACAGGTGGAACTGCGGGCGTCAGTTACCTGCAAGCCACCTTGGCGAAACGCGCCTTTCCGGAGCTCTGGTCCTTGAGGACGATGTTGTGAGAGCGTCGGCTGATCTTCTCCCCTCCCGCTTGCGGGAGGGGCCAGGGGTGGGCCTGCGTTGTTTCAGGCTCGCTTCGCTCGTGCCCTCCCCTAACCCCTCCCGCAAGCGGGAGGGGTATTGATGACCCACAAACATCTCTTCTCCCGCGCGCTATCTGCCAACCCTGATCGCCTGCACTTTGCTGCGCATAGCCACCACCTCTGGCCCGACGCCAGCTTTGACGGACAGGTCGAGGCATGGGAGGATGCGGCACGGCTTGCCGACCTGAAATGGGGCCGCATCATGGGGCCGGTTTTGGAGGAAGCACAGAGCCATATCGCCCGTGAGCTGAAACTGCCCGACTCGACCACCATCGCCTTTTCGCCGAATACCCACGATTTCCTCGTCCGCATTTTCTCTGCGATCCCGAAACGCCCGGTACGCGTGCTTGCCACCGATGGTGAATTCCACAGCTTTCGCCGCCAGATGGCGCGCTGGGTTGAAGCGGGTGAGGCGGAGCTGGTCAATGCGCCAGCGGACGAACTGGTGGCGAAGGCAGAGTCAGGTGGTTTCGACCTGATCTTTGCCAGCCAGGTGCTGTTCAACTCGGGCGCGATCATCGGCGAGCTTGAACGGTTGGCCGCACAAGCAAAACCCGAAGGGCCGTGGGTTGTGGTTGATGGCTATCATGGCTTCATGGCGATCGAGACCGATCTGTCGGCGATTGCCGACCGCATCTTCTATGTCTCCGGCGGATATAAATATGCGATGGCGGGGGAGGGGGTGTGCTTCCTTCACGCGCCGCCGGGCTTCGCGCCAAGGCCGGTGGTGACGGGCTGGTATGCCGCGTTTGAAGACCTTGCCCTTCCTCCCGGTGCTGTCGGCTATGCGCAGGATGGCGGCCGGTTTCTGGGAAGCACATTTGACGCTTCGGGGCTGTACCGCTTCAATGCCGTGCGCCGGATGTTGGATGCGGAGGGGATAACGACCGCCTCTGTTTCAGCGCATGTCGTAAAGTTGCAGCGCCAATTTGTCGAGGCGAACGGATTGCCCGGTTTTGAATTGCTCAATCCGCTCGGTGATGGCGCGCACGCCCGCTTTCTCGCTTATCGCGGTCCTTCGGCACCGTCTCTACATGCTGCATTGGAAGCGCGAAACGTCATAATCGACGTGCGCGGTGATGTGCTGCGGATAGGTTTCGGAATCTATCAGGATGCGCAGGATGTCGACCAGTTGGCCGATATCCTGCGGGAAATCTAATCCGTCGCCCCTGCGCAGGCAGGGGCCGCAGTCGGTTTAGTCAGCTCTGAAGGATACAACCTCCAGCGGCCCCAGCCTTCGCTGGGGCGACGGCGTACCTCAAGTCTTCGTTCGCTGATCCTCGACCATATCCTCGGCCAATTCCAGGCCGGCCTTGCCACCCGCAACAGTGTGCGACGGGGCATGGGGTGGTTCGATGAATTCGGGCTCTTCAACCTCGAGCATGCCTTCCCATTTGGTGATAACCGAGGTCGCAACGGCATTGCCGACTACATTGGTCGCGGTGCGACCCATGTCGAGGAATTGGTCGATGGCGAGGATCAGGGCGACGCCTTCCACCGGCAAATCGAACATGGCGAGCGTGCCGGTGATCACGACCAGCGAAGCACGTGGCACGGCGGCGACACCCTTGGACGAAATCATCAGGGTCAGCAGGATCAGGATTTGCGTGCCGATCGACAAGTCCATGCCATAGGCCTGCGCGATGAAGATTGTCGCAAAGCTCATATACATCATCGAGCCGTCAAGGTTGAAGCTATAGCCCAATGGCAGCATGAAGCCGGAAATCCGGCGCGGTACGCCAAAGCGGTCAAGCTGTTCGAAAAGCTTGGGCAGGGCGGCCTCGGATGAGGCGGTCGAAAAAGCTATCAACATCGGCTCGCGGATGTAACGGATCAGCGTCCATATCCGCCGCCCCAGGAAAATCGCACCTAGCGAAAGCAGGATCACCCACAAGATTGTCAGCGACAGATAGAATTCGACCACCAGCTCCAGATAAGTGCCGAGGATAGCCAAGCCGCTGGTCGCCACCACCTTAGCCAGCGCGCCGAAGACAGCAAACGGAGCAAAACGCATCACATAGTGCGTGATCTGCAACATCATTTCGGCGAGCGCATCGGCCCCCCGTACCAGTGGCGCGCCCTTCTCGCCCAATGCCGACAGGGCGACACCAGCGAACAGCGCAAAAACGAGTATCTGCAGAATGTTGTTGGTCGCCATCGCCTCGAAGGCGTTTTTGGGGAAGATTGACAGGATGAATTCCCAGAAATCGAGCTTCTTCACCTCGCCGATATTCTGCGCGGCCGCGGCGACTGTATCCACTGGAGCACCGACGCCGGGTTGGAAGACATTGACCATCAACAGGCCGAGGCCGATCGATATGAAGCTGGCGATAATGAACCAGCTGATCGCGCGGAAACCTATGCGGCCGAGCGCCGAACTGTCCCCCATATGCGCAATCCCGACGACGATGGTCGACAGGATCAAGGGCGCGACGAGCAGCTTGATCAGGTTGAGGAAGATATCCGACAGCAACTTGAATGTCTTGGTCGCATATTCGAACCAGACATTGTCCTGCGCTATACCTATATGAACGGCATAGCCGACAACCACGCCCAGGATCATCCCGGCAAGGATATACCATGTCAGTCGGCGATCCATTTATGCTTCCCCTTAATCTTTGTCTGTTCTTCGGCTGTGGTAACCGAGCGGTAACCGCACGGCAAGCGCATCCGTTTCCGCAGCGTAAATTTCGTTTCAAACGCAACTATCCGGTTGTTTGGTCGTCCCAACGGGGGCATAGGGCTTGGAAAATCAAAAGGGGCGAAAGGCCCTCAAACGACGCGGAGCGAGTGATCATGGCAAGTGCCGACCCCAAATTGGCGAAACCCCTGCTTTCAGCAATATTGGCCCGCACCCTTCCCGGCGAGATTGACGGATTTGGCAAGGATGCGCAGGCTCAGGCGGTTGAGTTCATGCTGGCGACAGCTGCGAAGCGGACAAGCGGCAAGTCCAACATCGCGGTTGATACATTTGCCGATGCCAGCGGACGACTGGCGATGCGTGTGGCGCTGATCAATGACGACATGCCCTTCCTTGTGGATTCTGTTGCGGCTGCTCTCGCCTCCGCCAATGTCGCCATTGAGCGGCTGATCCATCCGGTGGTCGATGTCGAACGTGATGCTTCGGGCACGCTGACCGCGGTCAGCGAGAAGCGTGGATCGACGGGTAAGCGCGAAAGCTTCATCTATGTTGAGACTTCGCGCATTGATGCGAAAGAACGGCGTGCTCTTGCCGACAGCCTCGCCGCGGTGCTGGAAGATGTGCGCTGCGCGGTGACCGACTGGCGCAAGATGCAGGGCGCGATGTCCGAAGATGCCGACAGCCTGCCCGAAGGTGAGGGAGCAGCGCTGATGCGCTGGTTCATGGATGGCGCGATGACCGTGCTGGCACATGAACGCATCATGGGCGACGGCGTACGTGAGGCGCGTCTGGGGTTGGCCCGATCTAGCGAAACCGCATTGCTTTCAGAGGAAAGTATAACCCGCGCCCGAGCATTTTTTGCCGAAGGTGGGCAAGCGCCTTTGATCCTCAAATCGAGCCGCGTGTCGACGGTGCACCGCGCGGTACAGCTCGACATACTGGTCGTGCCGGTGCGCGACGGCGACAAGATCAAAGGGCTGGGCGTAACCGGCGGCCTGTGGACGAGCAACGCGCTCGCGACCCCGCCCGAACGTATTCCGCTGCTCCGCACCCAGCTTTCCGATTTGCTCACCCGATATGGGTTTGACCCGTCGGGTCATGCGGGGAAGGCGATGTCGCATGCGTTGACCTCGTTGCCGCACGATCTGCTGGTGTCGTTCAAGCAGACTGATCTGGAACGGGTGACCTTGACGGCGATGTCTCTGACCGACCGTCCTCGGCCCAAACTGCTCGCCGTGCGTTCTGCGCTGGGGCGGCATGTGTTTGTGTTTGTCTGGCTACCGCGTGATGAAATTTCGACCGGCTTGCGCCGCGCGATAGAGGCGATGCTGACCGAGACCAAGGGCGCGAGCGTGCTTGGCTGGTCAATCGGGCTTGAGGATGGCGGCATCGGCCTGCTCCGCTACCTGCTCGACCTTGAAGATCGCAGTGTTGACATCGACGAATCCGCACTAGACCGACGCCTCCAATTGATGGTCCGCGGCTGGGAGCCTGCCGTTGAGGCAGAGCTGGCACGCGTAACTGATGAAAAGCGGGCAGCTGCCCTGATGGAGCGCTATGCCGCCGCCTTCCCGCAATCGCATCGCGTAGCCTATCCGGTTGCAGAGGCGGCGCAGGACATGATCAGCCTGCTGGCGATGGAACGCGACCATTGTCGTATCTCCCGCCTGATTGCCGATGCCGACAAGGATGACAGCACGCTCAGCCTGAAGGTCTACAATGCAGGCGGCGCGATGCCGCTGTCGGACATCGTCCCTGTGCTTGAAAATTTCGGCTTCAATGTGATCGAGCAGGTGCCGACCGCGCTGGGCGAGATTGCCCATATCCACGATTTCCATCTGGGTCTGCGCGGTGGGGCGGTTACTGCGCCTCTGTTCGCGCGCAAGGATGTGATCGAAACTGCGCTCACCCAGGTGATTGACGGCAAGGCAGAAAATGACGCCTTCAATCAACTGATCACGATTGCCGGGCTGGAACCGCAGGCGGTGGTCTGGCTGCGTGCATGGCACCGTTATCTGCGCCAGACTGGCCTCAACTATGGTGTTCCGACTATCGTTGCTGCGCTGGGCAACAATGCCGGCATTGCGCGTGCGATTGTATCGCTGTTCAACGCGCTGCACTATCCCGCTTTCGCCGGTGATCGCACGGTTGTTGCAGCGAAACTGGACGAAGAAATCAAGGCTGGTTTGGCCAAGGTCGCGGCTGCTGATGAAGACCGGATCCTGCGTTTGATGCAGGCGGTGGTGAAGGCGACGCTGCGGACCAATGCCTTTGCGCCCGCCTCGAAAGAAGCGCTGGCGTTCAAGCTGGACAGTGTGAAGGTTCCGGGATTACCCGCGCCGCTGCCCTGGCGCGAAATCTTCGTATACTCGCCGCGGGTCGAGGGCATCCACTTGCGCGCAGGGCCGGTTGCGCGTGGCGGACTTCGCTGGTCCGACCGGCGTGACGATTTCCGCACCGAAATTCTTGGCCTGATGAAGGCACAGCGCGTGAAGAATGCGGTAATCGTGCCTACCGGGGCGAAGGGCGGTTTCTATCCGAAACGTCTCCCCGATCCGCGCGTCGATCGCGACGCATGGTTGGCTGAGGGCACCGAAAGCTATCGCATCTTCATCCGCACGCTGTTGTCGATCACCGACAATTTGGTCGACAACAAGGTCGTGCATCCCGACAGCGTCGTAATCCGCGATGGCGACGATCCCTATTTCGTGGTCGCCGCTGACAAAGGCACTGCGACCTTCTCCGACGTGGCCAATGCTATAGCAATCGAGCGTGGTTTCTGGCTTGGCGATGCTTTCGCGTCGGGTGGCTCGGTCGGCTATGACCATAAGGCGATGGGGATCACGGCCAAGGGCGGTTGGGTTTCGGTCCAGCGGCACTTCGCCGAAATGGGCATTGATGTGCAGAAGGAGCCAGTGACGGTTGCGGGCGTGGGGGACATGTCGGGCGACGTGTTCGGCAATGGCATGCTGCTGTCAAAGGCGATCAAGCTGGTCGCCGCGTTCGACCACCGCCACATCTTCCTCGACCCCAACCCAGATCCGGCGACAAGCTGGAAGGAACGGCAGCGGCTATTCAACCTGCCGCGTTCCAGCTGGGCGGATTATGATGCCAAGCTGATTTCCAAAGGCGGCGGCGTGTTCGCGCGCAGCGAAAAGGAGATAAAGCTTTCGCCGGAAGTTCGCGCGCTGCTTGGCGTCGAGGATAGCGTGATGGAACCTGCCGCCTTGATGAAGGCGATCCTCAAGGCTGAGGTCGGCCTGATCTGGTTCGGCGGCATCGGCACCTATTTGAAGGACGCCAGCGAAGCCAATGTAGAGGTGGGTGATCCCGCCAACGATGCGATCCGTATCAACGCCCAGGATCTGCGCGCCAAGGTGATCGGCGAAGGTGCAAACCTTGGCGTCACGCAGGCCGCCCGCATCGCCTTTGGCCTGAAAGGCGGTCGCATCAACACCGACTTTATCGACAACAGCGCGGGCGTCGATTGCTCGGACAATGAGGTCAATATCAAGATCGCGCTCAACGCCGAAATGGCGGCGGGCAGGTTGAAGATCGAACCGCGCAATACATTGCTCGCCAGCATGACCGACGAGGTCGCCGATCTGGTCCTGGAAGACAACCGGATGCAGACGCTGGCGCTCTCCATCGCCGAAAGCGGCGGGGCAGGGGACTTGCCAGCCTATGTTCGTTTGATGGAGATATTCGAAAGCCAGGGCAAGCTTGACCGCGCGGTCGAAGGGCTGGAGGGCAATGATGAATATCTGCGCCGCGAAGCCGAAGGCCATGGCCTGACCCGCCCTGAACTTGCCGTGCTGTTGTCGACGGCCAAACTGGCGGCGCAGGATGCGGCGGAGGACGGCCCGCTCGCTGGTGATAGCGCGATGGACGGAGAGTTGCTCGCGGCCTTCCCCAAACCGATGGCCGACGCACATCGCGACGCCATCCTGTCGCATCGCTTGCGCCCGCAAATCATCGCTACCAAGCTCGCCAACCGCATGATCAATCGCATGGGCATGCTCCATCCGTTCGAGCTGGCGGAGGAAGAAGGTTGCACGTTGGGCGTCGTGACCGAAGCCTTTGCAATAGCCGAGCGACTGTTTGATCTGCCCGCGCTCTGGGCCGAAATTGACGAAGCCAAAATTCCCGAAGCGACGCGCATCATGCTGTTCCAGCAGGTTGCGGTCGAAACCCGCGCGCATATGGCGGACATGATCCGCAACGGCAAGGAAGGCCGCACTGTCGGCGCTGCAATCGCCGATTACATGCCGATCATCGAAGAGCTGTCGGCGGCGCGCAGGGAATTGCTGACGCCGGATGTCGCCGTGCAGACAGAGGCCTATGGTGACAAGCTGTCAGCGGGCGGTGCGCCTGCCAAGCTGGTGGCAAAGCTGGTTCGCATCGCCCAACTCGACGGCGCAATCGGTCTCGCCGCACTGGCCACCGAACGCAAGGCGGATGCCAAGGCGCTGACCAAGGCGTTTGTCCTGCTGGGTGATGCGCTGGGTCTCGGCTGGGCGCAGAACAGCGCGATGCAGATGGACCCCAAGGATCCGTGGGAGCGCTTGCTGGTCGCAGGCCTCGCGCGCGATTTCCAGGCAATGCGGCTCGATTTCCTGCGGCGGCAGAAGGCGATGGATGCCGATGCTGCAACGGCGTGGCTGGGCAAGCATGCCGACCGGGTGGCGATGTTCCGATCAATGATCGACCGGGCGCGTCGGGGTGGCTTACCGACGCCCGCCATGCTCGCGCAGATCGCCGGACAGGCGCGGACATTGTTGGGTAGATGATCTGTCGCCCCGGCGTAGGCCGGGGCCGCGGTCGGTTTACCCAATACGATCAGTATAAACTTGCGGCGGCCCCGGCCTACGCCGGGGCGACGGTTTTTAGAAAGCCGCAATCCCCGTAATCGCGCGCCCCAAAATCAGCGCGTGCACATCATGCGCGCCTTCATAGGTGTTGACCGTCTCCAGGTTCACCATGTGTCGGATGACCTGATATTCTTCGCTGATGCCGTTGCCACCGTGCATGTCGCGCGCCTGACGGGCGATGTCCAAAGCCTTGCCGACATTGTTACGCTTTACGATCGAGATCATGTCGGGCGCGAAGCGGCCTTCGTCCATCAGGCGGCCAACCCGGAGTGAAGCCTGCAGGCCGAGCGCGATGTCGGTCATCATGTCGGCGAGCTTCTTCTGGTAAAGCTGGTTTGCGGCCAGCGGCTTTCCGAACTGGTGCCGGTCAAGACCATATTGGCGGGCCGCATGCATGCAGAATTCGGCGGCACCGAGTGCGCCCCAGCTGATGCCATAGCGCGCGCGGTTCAGACAGCCGAATGGACCTTTCAGGCCCTGCACTTCGGGCAACAGTGCGTCTTCACCAACCTCGACATTATCCATCATGATCATGCCGGTGGTCGACGCACGCAAGCTCAGCTTGCCCTCGATCTTGGGCGCGGAAAGACCCTTCATGCCCTTTTCCAGAATGAAACCGCGAATGCCGCCACCATGCGCCTCGCTCTTCGCCCAGACGACAAAGACATCGGCGAACGGCGCGTTCGAAATCCATGTCTTGCTGCCGTTGATCACATAGCCGCCGTCGACCTTCTTCGCGACGGTGCGCATGCCAGCCGGATCGCTGCCCGCATCTGGTTCGGTAAGGCCGAAACAGCCGATCAGCTTGCCCGCGGCGAGGCCGGGCAGATATTTGCGGCGTTGCTCTTCAGAACCATAAGCATTGATCGGGTGCATAACGAGGCTCGACTGTACCGAGGCCATCGAACGATAGCCCGAATCGACGCGCTCGATTTCGCGCGCAATCAGGCCATAGGCGACATAGCTGGCGCCCGCGCCGCCATAGGCCGGGTCAATGGTCGCGCCGAGAAGGCCTGCCTGACCCATCAGCGGGAAGAGTTCCGGGGCATCGACTTCCTCCCGAAACGCCTTGATCACACGCGGCTGCAGCTCGCCCTGCGCAAAGCCATGCGCGGCGTCACGGATCATGCGTTCTTCTTCGGTCAGCTGGTCGTCGAGGAAAAAGGGATCGGACCAATCAAATGCTGCCATCTCGGCCATATTAGTAACTCCTGAAACTGGTTGGGCGCTTAGGATGTTTCGTGATTTTGGGCAACACCTGCCGACTAAACAAGGCTTCGTCATTCCCGCGAAGGCGGAGAACGCAGTGATCGACGATCAATCCAACCCCAAAGCTTGCGGTTTACAGCAACCGCTGTTTAGTGCCGATAATTCAGGAGATGGATTCCCGCCTTCGCGGGAATGACGAGGTGGGATTAGGTCATGTCAGTTTTATCCATTGAAGTGGGAAGCTTGTTAACGCGGTTAAGTTGCACCATCCCCACCGGCGACCTCCCCGTCCATACCCCGATCGACGGCGGTTTGATTGGCTCTGTCGCAACAGCAAGTGCCAACGAAATAGACACTGCGGTCTCCCGCGCCCAATCCGCCTTCCTCGCGTGGCGCACCATCCCCGCGCCGCTCCGGGGTGAACTCGTCCGCCGCTTTGGCAATGCCTTGCGCGAACACAAGGCCGATCTCGCCCGTCTCGTCACCATCGAGTGTGGCAAGCCAATCTCCGAAGGCGAGGGCGAGGTGCAGGAGATGATCGACATTTGCGACTTCGCGGTCGGCCTGTCTCGCCAGCTCCATGGCCTGACCATCGCCAGCGAGCGTCCCGGCCACCGGATGATGGAGCAATGGCACCCGTTGGGGCCGACTTTGATTATCAGTGCGTTCAACTTTCCGGTTGCGGTATGGGCATGGAATGCGGCGCTCGCTTTGGTGTGCGGCAACAGCATCGTCTGGAAGCCTTCGGAGAAAACGCCACTGACGGCGCTGGCGGTGCAGGCCTTGCTCGACGGCGTGCTGCGGGATTTTGAAGATGCGCCAGATGGTCTGTCGCAAGTTATCGTTGGTGCGCGCGAAACCGGTGCTGCGCTTGTCGCCGACCCACGCATAGCGTTTGTATCGGCTACCGGCAGCACCGCGATGGGCCGCGCTGTCGGGCAGGCCGCAGCGACTCGTTTCGCCAAGACCATCCTCGAACTCGGCGGCAACAACGCAGCGATTGTCAGCGACAAGGCCGATCTTGACCTTGCTTTGCGGGGGGTGCTGTTCTCGGCAGTAGGCACCAGCGGCCAGCGCTGCACCAGCCTGCGTCGGCTGTTTGTGCACAATGCGATCTACGATGATTTTGTCGCCAAGTTGAAAGTCGCTGCGACCAGCATCCCGGTCGGCGATCCGCTGGACACCGCCAATCTGGGCGGTCCGCTGATTGATGGAGATGCCTTTGAACGGATGCAATCCGCCTTGGGCGAAGCTGATGCAATGGGCGCGCGGATACATGGTGGCGATCGGATCGACCGGCCCGGCGTCTATGTTCGTCCCGCAATTGTCGAAATGGAAGATCATAGTGGACCAGTCCTTCGCGAGACATTCGCGCCAATTCTGTATGTGCTTCGCTATTCGAAGCTGGAAGAGGCTATCGCCCTTCAGAACAGTGTCGGAGCCGGACTCTCGTCCTCAATCTTCTCGCTCGACATGCGCGAATGCGAACTTTTCCTGTCTGCGGCAGGCAGCGATTGCGGTATCGCTAACGTCAATATCGGTACATCAGGTGCCGAAATTGGTGGAGCCTTTGGCGGCGAAAAAGAGACCGGCGGCGGGCGTGAAAGCGGCTCTGATGCCTGGAAGGCCTATATGCGCCGCGCGACCAATACGATCAACTACAGCAGCGCGTTGCCTCTGGCGCAGGGCGTGAAATTCGACATTGGTTGAATAAGGCTGACTCAGGATTCCTGTTGGACGAACATTGCCTCTGACGCGGTGGAGTCAAATTTATGTCATATAATTGTCGTATAGATGAAATAGTAAGGTTTTCTGCGATTTTTTCGGCATTTCGTACGCTTTTTTCTTCCATTTCCCTCCCACTGTAATGATACTGTAACAATCATAAAAATGGCGGATAGGAGAGTCGCTATGAAAATGGTTTTGATCGGATTGGCGCCAATGGTCTTCGCAGCATCCGGAGCATTGGCCGGAACCCCTGCAGCAGAAATCGGTTACGAACGCGGCGCGCTGGGCTTTGAAGCGCTCATGGCAAACGATAATGAGACCGCGTTGCGCCAGATCCAGTCTGCGAAGAGCGTGCCCCACAATGATCCTGCAAGGCTGATCAATCTTGGACGTGCGCATGCGCGTTTGGGAAATGTGACACAGGCGCAGCAGGCGTTTGAGGCGGCTGCCAATTGTCGGGAGCATTTCGACATCGTGCTGTCGAGCGGCAAGGTCATGAACTCGCGCAAGGCCGCTATGTTGTCGTTGCAGTCACTGAAAAGATAGTCGCCGACTGGGCCGCCGATTGCTGTTTGATTGGGGTTTTGAAGCAGATGTAACAGTGTTGCAACATAAGTTTCACGAAACTGTCTCCAACATCGAACAATAGAGTCACATGCATATTCTAGGGGCCTTCACCGAAGACCGGTGGGGGCCCTTTTGATTCGCGCCCGCAAGTCTCAATGCCCGTTCTGGGTAAGGTTTATTGCGGAGAATCAGAATGATAGACCCGAAATTGCGTGGGATAGTTTATGCAACGGCAGCAGCAGGCCTGCTGTCGGCTTGCGGTGCCGATGATATCGCTTCGCCCGGCGACGGCAGCATTGTGGTGGTGCCGCCGCCAGTCGTTGCTCCGCCCCCGCCGCCGCCGCCTCCCCCGCCGCCGACAGGCCCTGCGGCCAGCTGCCCCTCGGGAACAGTCGATGCGGGCACGATCGCCAATCGCCGCAACTGCCAGATTTCGGGTACCATCACCGGCGCGCTTCGCCTGCAGAACCTTGCGGGCACGATCTACTCGCTCAATGGCAAAGTGCAGGTTGGCCAGGATCTGGGTGCCGACCCGAATGCTCCAATCGCAGGCGCTGTTTCAGGCGTTCTCACGATCGACGCAGGCGTCACCATCTTCGGCGCATCGGGCGCTGACTTCATGGTCGTCAATCGCGGCTCGCAACTGAATGTCGACGGTTCTGCGACCCGCCCGGTCGTCATGACCAGCCGCAACAACGTGTTGGGCACCTCAACCGCTTCGAGCATCGGCGAATGGGGTGGTCTTGTTATTCTTGGCCGTGCGCCGATTGCCGATTGCGCTGATGCTGCTGCGACTGGCGGCACCGTGGGCTGCGTCGCTCCGGTCGAAGGCACCAGCGGCTCGATCTATGGCGGTGCATCGCCGAACGACAATAGCGGCACCATCCGCTATCTGCAGGTTCGCTATCCGGGCTTCCGTGTGGATACCAACAACGAACTCAACGGCATCACCATGGCCGGCGTGGGCGCTGGCACGATCTTCGAAAATGTCCAGGTGCACAACAGCTCTGACGACGGCATCGAATGGTTTGGTGGACGCGTAAACGGTCGCAACCTTGTTCTGACCGGCAATGACGATGATTCGCTCGACGTTGACTCGGGCTTCAAGGCTGCCCTGCAGGATATCATCGTGCTGCAGCGCACCGACGGTGGTGACCATATCGTCGAAGCCGACTCTTCGGGCAACGACACCCGCCTGCCGCGTACCGATGTCCGCTTTGCGAACTTCACTTTCATCGGCCAGACCGGACGCAATACGACCCTGCTGCTCCGCGGCGGTGGTGACTATTCGTTCGTCAACGGCATCATGACGGGCAGCCCGCGTTGCATCGATATCGATGGCGCGTCGACAGTGCAGGCTGCGAACGCTGCGCAGGATGAGGACGGTCCGCCGGTGTTCAACTCGGTGTTCATGTCGTGTGCGACGGCTTTCCCCGATGATGCCGACGTGACCGGTGCGCAGGTGCAGGCCATTTTCGCTGCTGGCACCAACAACACCGCCAACGGCACCTCGACGCTTTCGGGCACCTTCATCAACGGCGCCAATGAAAATGCAGTCTCGCCCTTCGCGGCAGCAGGCCTCGCCAGCTACCTGATCAACCGGGCCTATATCGGCGCGGTCCGCGACAGCACGACCAACTGGTGGTCGGGTTGGGCGTGCGGCCTTCCGGGTCAGGCCTCGTGCCTTGAAATCCCGGCCGCAGGCTAAGCTAGCGCATCGTTAATCCCAAAGGGGCGGCGCCTTAATGTCGCCGCCCCTTTTTCTAAATAATCAGGGCACCCAAAGATCATGAAACGCATATTCGGCACCACATTGCTGCTCACTTCCGCACTGGTCGCTCCGGCGGCGCTTGCGCAGGATGTCACACAGCCAGAGGCGGCGGAAGAGGCTGCTCCGGCAGTTGAGGAGACCCAGCCTGCAGAGGAAGAGGTCGAAATTTCAGGTCCGGGTGCCGATAGCGGCGAAGGACAGGAGATTGTTGTCCAGGGTCGCTATATTCCCAATGTGATCCGCGCGACGCCCGAAGTCGTATCGGTGTTGTCGGCGGCGGATATCGCCCGCACGGGTGAAGGTGAAGTCGCAGGTGCCCTGCAACGCGTCACCGGTCTTTCGGTTGTCGGCGGCAAATTCGTCTATGTGCGCGGACTGGGTGAGCGCTATTCGCTCGCACTGCTCAATGGCTCGCCCCTGCCGTCGCCGGAGCCGCTGCGTCGCGTTATTCCGCTCGATCTCTTCCCGACCAGCATCCTTGCATCGACCGTAGTTCAGAAGAGCTATTCCGCCGACTATCCCGGCGAATTTGGCGGCGGTGTGATCAACCTGACCACCAAAAATGCACCGTCGGAAGGCTTCTTCGATGTCGGTTTCGGCATCGGCGGTGATACCGAGACCACCTTCGAAGTCGGTTACACCTATTTTGGTAGCCGCGGTGACTGGACCGGTTATGACAGCGGTGAACGCTCGCCCAAGGGGGCTTTTGCAAATGCTCTGGCCACCGGCAATCGTATCTTGGCAGGCTCGCAATTCAGCGTAGCCGATGTGCAGGAAATCACCGCCAGCCTCAGCAATTCGCGCACCAATGTGATCCAGCGCAACCTGGATATCCAGCCGAACATCAGCGGCGACATCGCGATGGGCAAGACCTTCGAGCTGGGCGCTGTCGATCTGGGTGTCATTGCCATTGCCGGTTACAACAACAACTGGCGCACGCGCAGCGGGATGCAACAGTTCGGTAACGTATCAACTGCCAATGGCAGCTCGTTCCTCGAACCCGCTCGCGATTTCGACTATCTGTCGACCGAAAACCGCATCATCCTCAATGGCATGATTGGCCTAGGCCTGCAATTTGGCGAGCACAAAATCCGCTTCAACAATCTGTTCATCCGCGACACACTGAAAGAGGCGCGGGTAGCTCTGGGTAATAACTTCGACACTGTAGGACCCAGCCCGACCCGCCCCGACGCAACGATCCAGACAGGCATCACCAGCTGGTTCGAACGCCAGTTGTTTGACAGCCAGATCATCGGCGAATTCAAGTTTGGCGATCTCTCGCTCGACCTGCGCGGCACCTATGCCAAGTCGCAGCGCGACGCGCCCTATGAGCGCTCGTACAGCTATGTCTATAGTGAGGCGTTTCAGGATTATGTGAACGACCTGCGTTCGCCTGGTCAGGATGCTTTTATCGCATTCAGCGAGCTCGAAGATGCCGTTTGGGCTGGTGGAGCGGATGTGGCCTATAAGCTGCCCACCGAATATCCACTGACCCTTTCGGCGGGCTATGCCTATTATGACAATAGCCGTGACTCGATCCGCCGCGATTTCCAGTTCCAGCCTTCCTCGGCGCTCAACCCGGCGGTGACGCAACAGCGCATCGATTATCTGCTGAGCGACTACAATGTTTACAGCTACAATGTGTTGTTGACCGAAACCACGGGTGGCCTCGGCTCGGCGGCCTTTACCGCTGGTCTGAAGGTGCATGCCGGATACGCCATGCTCGAAATCGAACCGGTCGATGGCGTGATGTTGAACGCCGGCGTGCGTTATGAAGACGGCAAGCAGTTTGTTCAACCGACCGCGCTGTTCGGCTTAACGCCAGCGCCGCGCACCGATCTCAACAATGATTACTTCCTGCCAGCCGGGACAATCACCTGGAACTTTGCCGAAGACATGCAGCTTCGCCTTGCCGGTTCGCGTACCATTGCGCGCCCGCAGTTCCGCGAACTTGCGCCGCAGCCCTATCGCGACACCGATTCCGGCCGCACCTTCTTTGGCAACCAGTATCTGCAGGATTCGGAACTGACCAATGTCGAGGCGCGATACGAATGGTATTTCGATCGCGACCAGCGTTTCTCGATCGCAGGCTTCTGGAAGGATATCACCAACCCGATTGAAAGCGTGGCGGTGCAGGTCGGCTCGAGCTTCTTCACCAGTTTTGCCAATGCGCCGAAAGCGACGTTGTACGGTGTGGAAATCGAAACCCAGAAATATTTCCCGCTCGAAACTTTGGGTGGTGATTTCTGGCTCAACCGCCGTCTCGCAGTGGTGGCGAACTACACCTATTCGGATTCCGAGATCAAAATCGGTGCCAATGATACGACAGTCAGTTTTTCGAGCGCGCCCAATTCTGTGCCTGCATCGACGGTGTTCGATACCAGCCGCAAATTGCGCCTGACGGGGCAGTCAAAACATCTGGTCAACCTGCAGCTCAGCCTTGAGGATACCGAGAAACTGTCGCAGCAGTCGTTGCTGATTACCTACACCAGCCCGCGTGCCACCAACCGCGGCCCTAACCTGTCGCCCGACTATATCGAGCGCCCGGGTTTGCGCCTCGACCTCATCTTGCGCCAGGGCCTGAAGATTGCCGGCAAGGAACTGGAGTTCAAGCTGGAAGGCCGCAACCTGACCGGTACCGATTATCGCGAACAGCAGCGGCTGGGGGATTCGGTTCTCAACATCAACAGCTATGATGTCGGGACCAGCTATTCGGCCAGCGTCACGGTGAAGTTCTAAATATCGTTAGTTGAAGGGCAGCCCTCACACCGGCTGCCTTTCCTCTTAATGTCTGTCATAAAAATGAAACCCAAAAGTCATCGAACTGTCTTCTGGTCAGCCTAACGCCGACTCGGTACAGGAGAATCGATGACACGGGGTTTGCTGCAATGGGCTGCTGACAGCTTGGTTTTGGCGTTACGTCGCGTTACGCCAACTGACGCTGTTGTCGGCCTCGCGCTTGTATTCGCCGCAATTCAGGCCGCCCGTTTGTTTTGGGCGCTGATCACCCCGATTGCCCTGGTCGGTGATTGGCGGCCCAGTCCGGTCAATGTTGTCCCCGCCGCTGAACGGGCGGCTTTGTTCGGTGGTTTCGATCCCTTTTTCCGCACCGCACAAGTCGCTGCCGATTCGGAAGTCGTCACCTCCTTGCCGCTGACCTTGTTTGGCATTCGCACCAACGAAGCATCGGGCGGCGGGTCTGCGATTATCGCTGGCGCAGATGGCGTTCAGAATAGCTGGTCGGTTGGTGAAACGATCATGCCCGGCGCGACGCTGCACGCGGTCGCGTTCGATCATGTGGTTATCAGTAACAATGGCGTTCTCGAAAAACTCTATATCGACCAGTCGGTGCCAGCCGAAAATGTTACGCCTGACACCCCAGCACCAACTCCCGAGTTGAAGAGCGAGCCGACGGCTAAGCTGAACGCGCAGACACTTCAACAATCCATCGGTCTCACACCCCGCAATGAAGGGGGCAAAGTCACTGGCTTGGTCGTATCGGCCAAGGATGACGGGACGATGCTCTCCGCAGCCGGGTTGCAAAAAGGCGACGTAATAACCTCGGTCAATGGTCGACCAATTGCGGCCGCCGCCGAACTTGCAGCGCAACTGCGACCCGGTGCCCGCCTGACCCTCGAAATCGAACGCGGCGCGCAAAAGCTGCCAGTCGCCCTCATTCTGGAACAATGATGAAGAAGCCTTTCCTTGCCCTGTCGCTCGCAACGCTGCTGGCGTCGACCTCGTTGCAGGCGCAGCACATCCTGAACGTCCGCGACGCGGATATCCGTGCCTTCGTTCAGGACGCCGCGCGCGTCACCGGCCAGACTTTCATCGTCGATAGCAGGGTGCAGGGGAAGGTTTCGGTTGTCACCGACCGTTCGCTCAGCCGGTCTGAATATTTCGAGGTGTTCCTTTCGACATTGCGGGCCAACGGGCTGGTCGCCATTCCGCTGCGTGGCGGTGGCTATCGCGTCCAACAAGCCGATGGCGCGGCGACCCAACCCACGCGCGTCGGTTCGGCCTCTGCCCCCGCCAGCCAGTTCGTCACCGAAGTATTCCGGCTGCGCTCGATTGACGCACCAGCTGCGGTTGAAACCCTGCGCCCGTTGATCAGTCGCGAGGGATCGATTACCGCCAACCGCAACGCCAACAGCCTGGTCGTGGCGGACTATGCCGACAATATCCGTCGCATCCGCGACCTCGTCCGTCAGATCGATCGCGACAGTGCCGCAACGCAGATTGTCGCGCTCGACAATGCCGGAGCACGCGAGATCGCAAGCGCGCTGCAAGGGCTGGCAGGGCAGGGCGTCGCCGGTGAAGGCGCCCGCCCGCCCGTTACTGTTGTGCCGATAGATTCGAGCAATGCCATTGCTTTACGCGGCGATCCCACTTCGGTTTCTAGATTTGCTTCGATGGCGAAGGAGCTCGACAAGCGGGCGGAATCGGGAGCTGAAATCCGCGTCTATCAGCTCGAATATGCCAATGCCGAAACGCTGCTGCCCACGATCCAGTCGCTGATTGGGGAGAGTGCAGCTTCGGCCATTCCGGCTGTGCAACCGGTACAAAACAGCGGGGCTGCTGCAGGTGAAGGATCTGCACCGGCCGCCGCCGCTTCGGCTCCCGTTTCTGTCACTGGCACCGCGAGTGCGCTGGGTGGTCGCGGCAAGATTGTCGTCAGCCGCTATGAAGGCACCAATGCGATCATCATTGCGGCCAGCCCGGATATGCAAAAGATGCTGGGCGAACTCATCCGCCAGCTCGACTCCCGCCCACAACAGGTATTGGTTGAGGCGATCGTTGTTGAGATCGGCAATGATGCGGCAAAGCGGCTTGGCGTGCAGTTCCTGATCGGTGGCAAGGATGCGCCTTTCGCAGCCACCAACTATTCAAACGCAGTACCCAGCATTTTGACCATTGGCGGTGCGATTGCGGCAGAGGAGCTTGCGACCCAAACGACCACGGTGAATGGTAATGTCACGACCACCACTTCGCGCAGCCCGCTGGGCGATAGCCTGCAACAAGCGGCGGCGCAGTCGATCCTGAATGCCACCGGCGGCTTTGGCGGCTTCGCCCTCGATATCGGTGCAGATGCGATTTTCGGGACGATCATCAACGCCGTCCAGAACGACACCGAATCCAACATTCTTGCGACGCCGCATATCGTGACGCTGAACAATCAGAAAGCGAAGTTCCTCGTCGGGCAGGATGTGCCGATTACCACGGGCGAGGCGCTGTCCGACAATTTCGACAATGCCTTCCGCACTGTGCAGCGAAAAGAGGTAGGCATCAAACTGGAGGTGATGCCGCAGGTCAACCAGCAGGGTGAAGTGAAGCTGTTCGTCAAACAGGAGGTGTCGAGCGTTGCTGGCCCCGTGTCGAACCGATCATCCGACCTCATCTTCAACAAGCGCGAATTTGAAACCACGCTGACCGTTGGCGATGGGCAGATCCTCGCAATTGGCGGGCTGCTCAATGATGACGAGCGCCGGACGATCGAGAAAATCCCGCTACTCTCGGACATTCCCTTGCTCGGCGAATTGTTCAAATCGAAGAGCCGCACAAGGCGGAAGACCAACCTGACGGTGTTCATCCGGCCAACGATCATCCGCAGCAGGGCCGACGGCGATGTCCATACAGCGCGCCGCTATGATTATGTGCGCGGGCTGCAACTTGATCGCAATCCGGACTTGGAGCCTTCGATCGACCAGCTGTTCCGCGACTATATGGGCGCGCCGCTTCCGGTTGCGCCGACGCTGGCGCCGGGCGACACGTTGGTCGGCGCTTCGACTGACCGTACGCGGCCTGCCGACGGCGAAATCCAGCCGTTACCCGAAGCCGAGGTCAAGCCATGAAGATCGGGCGCGGATCTGGTGAAGATACCCAGCCGGATACCGGCGCAATGCCGCTTGACCTGCCTTATGCCTTTGCCAAATCGCGCGGCGTCGTTTTGTTGAAGCGTGAAGAGGGACGTCTTCAGGTGGCGATGCGCGCCGGGGCCGATCCCGCCGATCTCCTTGAAGTTCGTCGCTATCTCGCCATGCCGTTCGATGTCGAGATAGCCGAGCCCGCCGAGTTTGATCGACACCTGTCAGACCATTATTCGATGGACGGCACCGCTGCGGCCATGGCCGGATCAATCGAGGCGGGCAATGCCGATGATGATCTGCTGGTGTCGGGCCTACCCAGTGCCGACGACTTGCTTGATAGCGCTGACGATGCGCCAGTCATCCGCCTGATCAACGGCATCATTGCCGAGGCGATCCGGCAGGGCGTTTCCGATATCCATATCGAGCCTTATGAAACCGGGCTTGTCGTGCGCATGCGGCAGGATGGCGTGCTGCAGGAGCGGCTGCGCATGCCGCCGCATGTTGCGCCTGTGGTCGTCAGCCGTATCAAGGTCATGGCGCGGCTCGATATTGCCGAACGGCGCGTGCCGCAGGACGGCCGCATAAGTCTGACGCTTGGTGGCAAGCAGGTCGACGTCCGCGTATCGACCTTGCCTAGCCGCGCCGGTGAGCGTGTGGTGCTGCGTATCCTTGATAAGGACAATGCCTTCATCTCGCTCGATCTGCTCGGCATGTCGGACAATGCGCGTGCGGTAATTTCCAGCGCGCTGGCTGAACCCAATGGCATCATCCTTGTCACCGGCCCTACCGGTTCGGGCAAGACAACCACCCTCTATGCCTGCCTGAAACAGTTGAACGATGGCAAGCGCAACATCCTGACCGTTGAAGATCCGGTCGAATATGCTTTCGAAGGCGTCGGCCAGACTCAGGTCAATGCCAAGGTCGGGATGACATTTGCGGCAGGGCTGCGCGCTATCCTTCGGCAAGACCCCGATGTTGTAATGGTCGGCGAAATCCGCGACCGGGAGACGGCAGAGATCGCGGTGCAGGCCGCGCTGACCGGCCATCTAGTCCTGTCGACGGTGCACACCAACGATGCGATCGGCGCCATCACCCGCATGCGCGATTTCAAGATCGAACCCTTCCTGCTGGCCTCGACACTGCGCGCGGTTGTTGCGCAAAGGCTTGTACGGCGGCTCTGCCCCGATTGTCGTGAACCTGTGCAGGCAGAAGCGGGCGCTGCGGCGCTGCTGGGGCTGGATGCAGGCAGTGTGATCCACAAGCCCGTTGGCTGCGAGAAATGCGGGCATAGCGGTTATCAGGGGCGCATCGGCGTGTTCGAGGCGATCAAGATTGATGACACCGTCCGCCGCTATATCGGCAATGGCGGCGACGAAGCGATCATCGCCCGCCATGTATTTGCCAACAGCCCGAACCTAGCCGCTGCCGCCCGCCGCCTTGTGCGCGACGGGGAGACGACCGCAGAAGAAGCTGTTCGCATCATGCGCTCCGAGGCGACGACCGATGCCTGACTTTGCCTGGCGTGCAATTGATGTGGAGGGCCGCGAGAAACGCGGACGCATCGCTGCCGCCAATGATCAGGTGGTGCGCGAGCGGTTGGCGCGGCAGCGTCTGCATGTCGTTACCATTGAGCCAGCAGCGGCCAAGCCGACAGTCACTGCGGGCTTGCCAAAGGCGTTCCAGCGGACGCCGAAACTGCGCCTGAAACAATTGACGCTATTCACGCGCCAACTGTCCTCGCTGGTGCAGGTATCTCCACTCGAAGAGGCGCTGCGCACCGCAAGCCTGCAAACCGAGTCCCAATCGGTGCGGACCATATTGGGTAATGTCCATGCAGGGATTGTCGAAGGGCAAAGGCTGTCCGAAGCGATGCGTCGCGAAGAGGCCAGCTTCCCGCCGATGTACCGCGCGATGGTTTCGGCAGGGGAAAGCTCCGGAGCCCTTCCCGAAATTCTGCAGCGATTGGCCGACCTGCTGGAGCGGCGCGCGGCGATCAACAGCAAGCTGCTCTCGGCGCTGGCCTATCCGATCATATTGACGCTGGTCGCGTTGCTCGTTGTGTCCGGGCTGATGATCTCGGTCGTACCGCGCGTGGTCGAGCAGTTTGACGATGTGAACCAGCAACTGCCGACGATCACACGGATCGTTATCGGGCTGTCGTCGTTCCTTGCCAGCTATTGGTGGGCCATCCTGCTGCTGATTGCAGTTGCTGTCGTCGCGGCTACTGCCGCATTGCGTCGCGAAGATATCCGTTTGCGGTTCGACCGCTTCCTGCTGCGCCTGCCGTTTATCGGCCGCCTGATCCGCGACCTCAACGCCGCCCGGCTGGCGCGGACATTGTCGACCATGGTGTCGAGCCGCCTGCCGTTACTCGATGGCTTGCGCCTGACGCGCGACACCGTTGGCAACCGCGCGCTGCGCGTCGCGAACGACCAGATGATCGAACAGGTGCGCACTGGCGGCAGCCTTTCGGGTGCGATGCGCACCGCCGGCGTCTTTCCACCGCTGCTTGTTTACCTAACTGCCAGCGGCGAAAGCTCTGGGCAACTCGAACTGATGCTCGAGCGCGCCGCCGATTATCTCGAACGCGAATTCGACAATTTCACCACGACCGCGCTGTCGCTGCTCGAGCCGCTGATCATTGTGGCGATGGGCGGCATTGTCGCCGTGATCATCCTGTCGATCCTATTACCTATCCTCCAACTGCAAAATCTTGCGGGGCTATGACCATGATTTCACGCAAACTTCTCTGGAATCTCTTTACCGACCTGATGCTGCCCGACCTGCGCTTCCGGAAGGGGCGTTGTCGGAAGGCGAAGGCCAATGGCTTCACGCTGACAGAAATGCTGGTCACGCTGTTCATCCTTGGGCTTGTGACAACTGTGGTCGTGATCAATGTCCTGCCCAATCAGGACAAGGCAATGGTCGCCAAGGCCAAGGCAGACGTCTCGACGCTGGCACAGGCGATGGAGAGCTATCGTCTCGACAATATGACCTATCCGTCGGCGAGCGAGGGGCTGCAGGCGTTGGTAACCCCTCCGGCGGCGGCTGGTTCCTCGGCACGTCCCGGCTATATCAAGAAATTGCCGACCGATCCTTGGGGGCGCCCCTATCAATATGCAAATCCGGGCCGCAACGGGGCATTTGATGTCTATTCGCTCGGCGCCGATGGCGCGCCCGGTGGCGATAATGAAAATGCCGACATCTATTCCGACTGACCATAAAGCCAAGGCAAACGGTTTCACGCTGGTTGAAATGCTGGTGGTGATTTTCCTGCTCAGCCTTGCTTCGGCTGCTGTCGTGCTGATGCTGCCCGGCAGCGACAGCACGGTGCGCAACGATGCAGAGCGTTTGGCGGCGCGGATAGCGGCAGCGCGCGATGAGGCGGTCATGCAGGCGCGTCCGGCTGCTGTCTGGACGCGCGCTTCGGGCTATGGCTTTGAACAGCGTTTCGACGGGCAATGGCGCGCGCATCCGGATTCTGCATTCAAGCCGCGATATTTCGATAATGGCACGCGCATAATGGGTGCAACGCAGAACCGCATCCTGTTCGACGCCACCGGTCTGCCATCTTCGCCTGCAAAAATCGAACTGGCCAATGGCGAAGGCCGCAGCCTTGTTTCGGTCAGTGCATCTGGGGAGGTGGCCGTTGCGCGCTGACCGCCTCTCACAAAATGGCTTCACGTTGATTGAAGTTGTCGTCGCGCTGGCTGTCTTCAGCCTTGCGGCGCTGGCGCTGATAAAGCTCTCCGCTTTTTCATTGCGCACCGGCGGGGACGTGATCGCGCACGAACTGGCGTGGCAGGTGGCGCGGAACCGGGCGGTTGAAATCATCTCCGATCCCGCAATGCCCGCACTGGGTGAAATCCAGGGCAGCGAGAACAATGGCGGACAGGCGTTCATCTGGAAGCAGACGGCCAAACAAACAGGCGATGACCGGTTTGTGCGGATCGACATACTGGTCAGCGGTCAATCGGGCGGGCGTGCCCTGCTAACCGTCGCGAAGCAGCGGCCATGACATCGATGGCTGATTTCCGAACCCCGGCCAGCAACGGCTTCACGCTTGTCGAAATGCTCGTTGCGCTGTTTGTTTTCGGGCTGATTTCGGCTGCGGGTGTAACCTTGCTGAGAAGCACCGCAGACAGCCAGATCCAGTTGCGCGACAGGCTGGGTGAACGGGCAACGCTCAGCCGGCTCTCGAACCTGATCGAAGCCGATCTCGCGCAGGCCGTGCCGCGACCAGCGCGAGTTGAAGGCGGGTCGACACGTCCGGCCTTTGAAACGGGTGATGGGAAACTCTTCACATTCAGCCGCATCGGGGCCGCACCGGACGCAGCCACGGCCCAGCCTTCACTCGCGCGTATTGCTTACCGGTTAGACGGCAGCAGGCTTATTCGTAGTGCGGCGAGCCACGCCGATGGTTCGCGCAGCGGCAGCGATGCTGTTTTGATCGAGGGATTACGGCAAGCGATCGTGCGTCTGCGCGAGGCCGATGGCGGCTGGCGTAACGATTGGACAGCGGTCGATGCGGACATATTGCCGCGCGCGCTGGAAATTGTGCTGACCACGCAAGACGGCAGAAACTACCGCATGCTGTATCTGGTCGGTGCGGGAAATGACCCGGTCAAGCGTGAAGATGAGGAGGCGGCCAATGGCCAAGCCATTTAATCCTCCCGCAAGCGAACGCGGTGCAGCCCTTTTGACGGTTCTTCTGCTTGTTGCCGTCATGGCGGTCATTTCTGCGACCGCGCTCGAACGGCTGCGGCTATCGACGCGCTTGGCGGTAAACGGCGCAGCAATGGCGCAAGCCCGCGCTTACAGCCTTGCGGCGGAGGGGATTGCGACTGCACGCATAGAGGATCTGTTGCAGCGCGATGCAGCGCAATTGACCAATGACGGCAACTGGCTTGATCGCGAGATTCCCGTTCCGGTCGATCGCGGCCAGGCAACGGTAAAGCTGAGCGACGGGCAGAATTGCTTCAATCTCAACAGCCTGGTTTCGGGCAAGGAAGGCGCATTTGCCGCCAGCCCGATGGGGATGCAGCAATTCACCAAGCTGATGGAATTGCTCGGCATAGCCTCCAACGATGCGATCGTCATCACCGAGTCCACAGCCGACTGGCTCGACAGCGATAGCAACGCACTGCCGTCGGGGGCAGAGGACAGCTTTTATAGCGGACAATCCGAACCCTATCTGGCCGCCAACCGATTGTTCATTGATCGCGGCGAGTTGAAGGCAGTGCGCGGGATGACGCCGACTTCTTATGCCCGGCTGCGCCCATGGATTTGCGCCTTGCCGGTGGCCGAGCCGATCAAGCTCAACGCCAATACATTGGCACCGGATCGCGCTATTCTGCTTTCGGCCCTGCTCGATGGCAAAATTTCGCCAGCCCAGGCCAAGGCTCTGCTCGCCATCCGGCCGGCAGGCGGCTATGGCAGCGCGATCAAATTTTGGGCGATACCGCAACTCGCGGGATCGGAAATCCCCGCAAATATTCAGGGTCAGGTGGGTGTGACAAGCAACTGGTTTTTCCTGCAAAGCCGGGTTTCGGCTGAGGCGATAGAGCTTGAGAGCCATGCATTGCTGCAAGCTACCGACATGCCGGTGCGCGTTCTGTGGCGCAGTTGGGGAGAGGCCGGATGAGTCTGCTTGCCCATATCGTGCTGTTCCCGGACCATCAGACCGAGGCGCTGCAAATCTGGTCGCTGACCGAGGATGGATTGATTCCTGCCGAACCGCCTTTTGGCGATGACGAAGCCCTGCCAATAATCGCACTTGTTGCGCCCGAACATGTTGTGGTCCGCTGGCATGAATATGAAGGGCTGGCGTCGCGGCAGGCCGAGGCGGCGGCGCGGCTCGATGCCGCTTCTGCGTCGATCAACGCCGCCGCACTCCATGTTGCCGCGCAAGAGCGTGATGGCGCGGTGGTTTCGGGGAGCATGGATAGCGCCCTGTTCACACGCGGGCTGGATCGGTTGAAGGTCGACCGGATTGATCCCGATCATGTCTGGCCGCTCGGACTTGTCCTCCCTGACGACGCTGGTCACATTGCCCATGTCAATTTGGGCGGGGCGATTGCATTGCGTTC
>JADHED010000377.1_pt1 | contig 55489 bp, 38 predicted proteins | sample 8952041 | NCBI WGS metagenome assembly JADHED01 (sample SAMN16124423, study PRJNA663239) | bioreactor sludge metagenome | isolation source: sludge (control) | place: India:Bengaluru | collected 2018-09-08 | reverse complement strand
ACGCTCGACCTCGACCGCGGCGTGCAGCTGCGCCAGGGGGCCACCGCCACCGTGCGCAGCCTGGGGCTGCTCGGCGAGCAGTACGTCGAGATCGACCCGGGGCCGCCCGGCGCGCCGCCGCTGCCGGAGGGGACCGTGCTGACCGGCCGCACGCCGACCGGGATGGACCAGCTGTTCGACACCGCGGGCGACGTCGGCGGCGACCTGAAGGCGATCACCGCGTCGCTGCGCGCCAGCATCGCCGGACCCGAGGGCGAGCGACGGATGCAGCAGATCCTGGCCAACATCGAGTCGCTGACCGACAGCCTGCGCGTGATCGCCGCCGAGAACCGCGGCCAGGTGGCGGCCACGATGGACAACATCGCGGCGGTGACGGCGACGCTGCGGCAGGAGCTGCCGAAGCTCGCCCAACGGCTCGACAGCCTGGTCGGCGGGCTCGACGCGATGGTCGCCGAGAACCGCGAGAACGTCAGCGGCACGATGGTGGACGTGCGCGCGCTGGCCGAGAGCCTGCGCGTGTCCGCGGGCAACCTGAACGACATCACGGGCAAGATCGCGCGCGGCGAGGGCTCGATCGGGAAGCTGGTCAACGACGGCACGACGGTGGACAACCTGAACGCGACGTTGAAGTCGGTCGAGGGCGGCGTCGGCGCCCTGCGCGACACCATCGGCCGGGCCCAGCGCTGGAAGCTCGCGGTGGACATCAACACCGAGCAGCAGTTCGAGCTGGACGAGAACCGGTTCGAGGTGAACGCGGACCTCGCGACGACCGAGCGGCGCTTCTTCCGGCTCGGCGCGGTGCGCCCGCCGTACGGCAACGAGGAGGTCACGCGCACGACGACGACGACGTCCGTGGACGGCGGGCCGCCCACGACGATCGTCGTGGACGAGGTCGAGGAGTCCGACGACTTCGTCTTCAACGCCCAGGTCGGGTACCGGCTGCCGTGGCGGGCCGGGACGACCACCCTGCGGGCGGGGCTCCTCGAGTCCTGGGGCGGCGTCGGAATCGACCAGTCCCTCTGGCGGGACCGGGTCTCGCTCTCGTTCGACGCCTTCAATTTCGGTCGTGACGACGACGGGCCGCACCTGCGCTTCGTCGGGCGCTACTTCATCACGCCGTACATCTACGCCTACGGCGGCTACAACGACCCGCTCTCGGACCGCTACCGCTCGGCGGTCCTGGGCGGCGGCATCCGCTGGACCGACGAGGACCTCAAGTACCTGTTCGGCTCCGCCGGCTCCCTCGCCCGCTGATCGTCGGCAGGCGTTTGAGGCCGGCCGGGCCGGGCCCGGTCAGGGGCTTCGGCCCCCACGCGCCCTGCGGCGCGCACCCGCCCTGGGACGCGCACCCGCCGCACCCCGGCGCCTCCGGCCGCCGCGCGCGGCGCCAGCCCTCGCGCGCGAGGAACGCGACCGCGAGGGCCACGATCACGAGCGCGAGCAACAGCTGGCCGTCCATCACAGGCCCGCCCAGGTCGCGACGTGGCGCGTCAGGTACGCGCCGCCGTACGCCAGCACGGTCATGTACACGAACGTGACGGCGCTCCAGCTCCAGGCGCCCGTCTCGCGCCGGATGACCGCGAGGGTGGCCGCACACTGCGCGCACAGCGCGAAGAAGACGACGACCGAGAGCGCCACCGGCAGCGTGAACAGCGGCCGTCCGTCCGGCCACGTCGCGCCCTTGAGCGACGCGTGCATCGCCGTCGACGTCTCGTCCGCCTCGCCTCCCAGCCCGAAGATCGTGCCGAGCGTCGCGACCACGACCTCGCGCGCCGGGAACGACGCCAGCACCGCGACGCCGATGCGCCAGTCCCAGCCGAGCGGCCGGACCACGGGCTCGATCACGTGCCCGACCCGCCCGAGCACGCTCTGCTCGAGGTACGCCGCGGACTCGGCGCGGTCGAGCGCGGCGCGCGGCTCGTCCCCCGCCTCGCCCGCTGCGACCTGCGCCCGCAGCCCCTCGTAGTGGGCGTGGATGGCGTCGGGGCGCGGGAAGTACGACAGCGCCCAGACCACGACCGCGAGCGCCGCGATCACCGTGCCCGCGCGCAGGAGGAACTGCCGGGCGCGGATCTGCAGCCGGTCGAGGATCGACAGCCAGGACGGCCAGCGGTACTCCGGCAGCTCCATCACGAACGGCGCCGCGGGGCCGCGCAGCAGCGTCTTGCGGAAGAGCCAGAGCAGCGGGATCGCGATGCCGATGCCGATGAAGTGCGCGGCGAGCAGGCAGAGCCCCTGGAGCCCGACCCAGCCGCCGAGCAGCGTCGTGTTCGGCACGAACGCGCCGATCATCAGCACGTAGACGGGCAGGCGCGCCGAGCAGCTCATCAGCGGCGCGATCAGGATCGTCGCGAGCCGGTCCCGGCGGTGCTCGATGGTGCGCGCCGCCATGATCCCGGGCACCGCGCAGGCGAAGCTCGACAGCAGCGGGATGACCGCCTTGCCCGACAGCCCCGCCCAGGCGAACAGCCGGTCCACGAGGAACGCCACCCGGGCCATGTACCCGCAGTCCTCGAGGATCGACAGGAAGAAGAACAGGACGAGGATCTGCGGCAGGAACGCGACCACCATTCCCGCGCCGCCGATCACGCCGTCCACGAGCAGGCTGCGCAGCGGGCCTTCCGGGACGACGGATCCGACGGCGCCCCCCAGCCGGTCGAAGACCCAGCCGATCGCGTCCATCGCGGGCGCCGCGCCCGCGTAGATCGCCTGGAACACCACGGCGAGCGCCCCGACGAGGAACAGCGACCCGAACACGCGGTGCGTGACCACCCGGTCGATGCGCTCCGTCATCGACGGGCGCGGCGTGTCCGGCCGCGCCGCGCAGTCGCGGAGGATCCCGGCCGACCAGCGGTAACGCGCCTCGGCCTCGAGGGCGGGGAGCGGGCGGGCCTCGCCCGCGCCGGGTGGGGGCTCGCGGAACGGCTCGGCCCAGGCCGGCCCGAGCGCCTTCGCGAGGCGGCGCTCCGCCGCGCCGTCGCGGTCGACGAGGATGCGCAGCGCCTCGGGCCGCGCCACCCCGCGGCCCAGCGTGTCGCGCCGGCCCCGCAGGAACGCCTCCAGCCGCTCGAGCGGCGCCGTCAGCTCGGGCGCGAAGTCCACGCCGGGGTCGGGCGCCGGCCGCGGCGCCGCCAGGACGCGGGCCAGCGCGGCGCGCAGCGCGTCCAGCCCCTCGCCGCGGTCCGCGCGCAGCGGCACGACGGGCACGCCGAGGCGCCGCGACAGCTCGTCCGCGTCGAGGCGCAGGCCGCGCTTCCGGGCGGTGTCGATCATGTTGAGCGCCACCAGCACCGGGCGGCGCATCTCGAGCACCTGCGAGAGCAGGAAGAGGTTGCGGTCCGGGTTGCTCGCGTCCACGACGGCGATGATCGCGTCGACCGGCTCGTCGCCCGCGGGGCCGCCCAGCATGACGTCGGCCGCGATCAGCTCGTCGGGCGACCGCGCCGCGAGGCTGTAGGTGCCCGGCAGGTCCACGACCTCGAGCGTCTCGTCGCCGAGACGCAGGAAACCTGCCTTCCGTTCGACGGTGACGCCGGCGTAGTTGCCGACCTTCTGCGAGAGGCCGGTCAGCGCGTTGAAGAGCGTCGTCTTGCCGGTGTTCGGGTTGCCGACGAGCGCGACGATGCGCCGCGCCGCCCCCCTCGACCGCTGCCCCTCGGGCGCCGCGCCGGCAGGCGCGGTGGGGGCTAGGGACACGGCTCGACCTCGACCCGCGCCGCCTCCGCCTTGCGCAGGGACAGGTTGTACCCGAGCAGGCGGATCTGCATCGGGTCGCCCAGCGGCGCGAGGCGGACCACCCTCACCTCGGACCCGCGGATCAGCCCCATTTCCATGAGACGCTGCGTGATCGCGTCGGTGCCGGTGACGCGGACGACGTTGCAACGGTGCCCCGGGTCCAGGATGTCGAGGGTCACGGGTGTCGGGCCTCCGTAACGGGCGGTGCCCCGGGTCCAGGATGTCGAGGGTCACGGGTGTCGGGCCTCCGTAACGGGCGTGGGAAAAAGGTAGCCTTTCTGCGAGCGCCTCTCAACTAGGCGCAAAGTTAATCTACGCCCGCGACTTGTACAAAGTCAAACTTCCAGTTAGTCGCCACCGACGAGAAGACCGTAAATGATTGTAGGGGCGGACGTTATCCGCCCCCACAGGGAACCGGATCAGCGAATCGGATCAGCGGACGACCGGTGGCGCCGGCCGCGCCGGCTCCGTCGGCGGCCGGGTCGCCAGCTCCTGCAACAGCACCTCGACCGCCTTCTCGATCGACGCGTCGCGGGTGTCGCCGAACGTCTCGGGCAGGTCGAAGACCTCGATGTCGGGGGCGACCCCCTCGTTCTCGACGACCCAGTTCCCCTTGTCGTCGTAGATCCGGAAGCTCGGCGCCTGCGCGCTGCCGCCGTCCACGAAACGCGGGTAGCCCGAGAGGCCGATCAGGCCGCCCCAGGTGCGGGTGCCGATGATCGGGCCGAGCTTCGACTGGCGGAAGAAGTAGGGCAGCGCGTCGCCGCCCGACGACGAGTAGCCGTTGACGAGCATCGCCTTCGGACCGTCGTGCGCGAAGTCCGGCGAGCGCATGCTCTCGACGTCGCGGCGCGCCCACCACGCGCGCGTGCGGCGCGTCAGGTACTCGAGCATCCGCACGGGAATGAAGCCGCCGCCGTTGTAGCGGTCGTCGACGATCAGCGCGGGCTTCGCCGCTTGGCCGAAGAACAGCTTCTGCAGCATGCGGTTGCCTTCGACCGCGGTGTTCGGCAGGTGGATGTAGCCGACCTTGCCGCCGGACAGCTTGTCCGTGAGCGCCATGCGGCTCTTCACCCAGTCGAGATACATGAGGTCCTGCTCGCTGTCGGTGGTCACGACCGTGACCTTGCGCGCCTTCGCGGGGTCCGGCGTCGCGCCCACCGTCAGCACGACCTGCTGGTCCGCCTTGCCCTCGAGCAGCCGGTACGGGTTGTCCGTGGTGACGAGGTCGGCGCCGTCGATGGCGAGCAGGTACTCCCCGGCCCTGACGTCCACGCCGGGCTCGGTCAGCGGCGAGCGGTAGTTCGCGTCCCAGTTCTCGCCCGCGAAGATGCGCCCGATGCGGTAGCGCCGCGCCGCCGGGTCCGCCTCGAACGTGCAGCCGAGCATCCCGCCCCGCACCCGCTCGACGCGCGGCTCGTCCCCCTCGGCGATGTACGTGTGGCCCGCCTCGAGCTCGCCGACCATCTCGCCGAGGACCCAGTCCAGCTCGGCGCGCGTGGCCACGAACGGCACCAGCTGGCCGTAGCGCTGCCGCATCGCCGCCCAGTCGACGCCGTGCATGGCCGGGTCGTAGAAGTAGTCGCGGAAGATGCGCCAGGCGTCGTCGAAGATCTGCCGGTACTCCGCGCGCGGGTCGAGCTTCATCTTCAGGCCGGCGAGATTGAGCTTGCCGTCCTCCGGCTTGAGGCCGGCGCGCGCGTCGGCGATGCCCCAGCCGCCGCCCGCCCGGTAGAGCAGCTTCTTGCCGTCGCGCGACAGCTCGAAGCCCGACACGCCGTCGAGGACCTTCTCTTCCTTGCGTTCCTTGAGGTCGTAGCGCTGCAGCGCGCCGGGCGCGCCGGGGGTCGACTTGACGTAGAACAGCGCGTTGTCCCCGGCCACGAGGCTGGCGTAGTCGGCGGCCGCGACGCCGGGCAGCGCGATCGTGCGCGCGACGAAGCCCTCGGGGACGAGGGTCGTGCGCGGGGGCGGCGCGGGCTTGGCGTCCTTCGGGTCTTTCGCGTCGTCCTTGGCGCCCTTCTCCTTGTCGCCCTTCTCCTTGACGCCCTTCTCCTTGGCGCCGTTCGCTTCCTTGGTGTCCTTCTGTGCGTCCCCCGCGGGCGCGGCCGGGCTGCCGGTCTCCTCGTCGGACTTCGGCGGGAAGAGCGCGGGCGCGTCCGGCGAGAGCGCGGCGGCGTACACGCGGGTGGCGCGGTTGTACAGGAAGTCGAACTCGAACGCGCTGAACGCGAGATTGAAGTCGCGGTTGCTGAGGAAGAACAGGTACTTGCCGTCGCGGCTGAAGACGGGCGCCTCGTCGCTCGTCAGGCCGTCGCCGAGGTCGTACGCCTTCTTGTCGTCGAGCGCGTAGATCGTGAGGCCCGACAGGCGGGACGGCCGGGTCTTCACGTAGGCCAGGAAGCGGCTGTCCGGCGACCACGCGACCTGGGCGATGTCCTCCTCGCGACCGCGGTCCGCGTCCACGACCGCGCCGGTCTCGACGTCCACGATCCGCAGGCGGCGCTGCCGGTCGCCGTAGGCGATCTTCTTCCCGTCGGGGCTCCACGTCGGCGCCAGCTTCCACGGCCCGCCGTCCTGCGTCAGCCGGCGGGGCGTGCCCGACCCGTCCTGCGCGCGGAGGTACAGCTCGTACTCGCCGGTCGCGTCCGACAGGTACGCGACCTGCCGCCCGTCGGGGCTCCACGCCGGGTCGCGCTCGCGCACGCCCTGCGTGTCGGTCAGCCGCCGCGTGGCCCCGTCCTTCGCGGGCACCGTGTACAGGTCGCCGCGGGCCTCGAACACCGCGCGCGCGCCCGACGGGGAGAGGGCCGCGGACTGGGTGAAGTCGCGCACGTCCTTGAAGTGCGGCAGGGCCTGCGGACGCTCGCTCCCGATCCGGACCGGGATCTTCGTCGCCTGCGCCGCGGCCAGGTCGTAACGGTAGAGATAGCCGCCGTTCATGAAGACGACGGCGCCCGGGCCGAGCGAGGGCCACAGCACGTCGAACTCGTCGAAGTGCGTCAGCTGCGTGACCGCCTTCGAGGCCACGTCGTACGCGAACAGGTTGAGCGTGCGCGAGCGGTCCGAGGTGAAGTAGATCGTGCGGCCGCCGTCGGCCGTGGACCACATCGGGAAGTTGTCGGTCCCCCGGTAATCGGTCAGGCGCTCGCTGCGGTTCGCCTTCATGTCGTGGACGAAGATGTCCTGCGCGCGGCCGCCGACGGTGCGCTTCCAGGTGCGGAACTCGCGGTCGATCGGCGTGAACGCGATCTTCGTCCCGTCCGGGGAGAGCGAGGCGCTGCCGCCGTGCGGGATCGGCAGCGGCGTCTCGAGGCCCCCCTGCGGGTCCACGAGGAAGTAGCGGCCCATCCGCTCGCCCCACGGCGTGCGGTTCATGCGGACGAGGATCCTGCCGTCGGGGGTCCAGCCGAGGACCCAGTTGTCGTAGCCGCCGCGCGGCGGCATCGGCCCGACGTCGGTGTAGAACGTCAGCTGGCGCGGCTCGCCCCCCTCCGCCGGCAGCACGTAGACCTGCCGCGAGCCCGTGTACTCCGCGGTGTAGGCGAGGAAGCGCCCGTCGGGCGAGAAGCGCGGGAACAGCTCCTCGCCGGGATGCGACGTCAGGCGCCGCGCGACGCCGCCGGCGGCGGGCACGCGCCAGAGGTCGCCGCCGTAGACGAACACGACGGTATCGCCGTGGATCGTCGGGAACCGCAGGAGCCGCCCCTCGGGCTCGGCCCCGCCCGCCGGGTCGGCCGCGAGGACGGCCGCGGGCACGAGGAGCGCGAGGACGACGGACAGGAGCCGGGCGACGGACAGGCGTCGGGCGAGGCGGGTTCGGGCAGCCGCGAAGGTCACGTGAGTCCTCCGGAATCGACCGATGTGTAGGGTCGCGGCCTCCGCGCGCAGCACGGATGGCCGCCCTGATGAAGGCGCGCAACAGATTCTAGGGTCGCCCCGCGCGCGTTACGTCGGGAGCGGACCGCCGTTCGCGGCCGCCTTCCGGCCGTCGAGAGCGTGGCGGATCGCCGCGAGCAGCTCGCTCGCCTGGTACGGCTTGTGGAGGAACCCGGCCAGGCTCGCGGGCGGGAAGCGCTCGGTGGCCTGGTCCTCGCTGTAGCCGCTGGACAGGATCACCCGGGCGTCCGGGCGGACCGCCCGCATCCGCTGGAACGCCTCGAGGCCGCCGACCCGCGGCATGGTCAGGTCGAGCAGGACGACGTCGAACGCGTCCGGCCGCGCCGCGAACAGGTCCGCCCCCTCGTCGCCGTCCGTCGCGACCTCGACGGTGTAGCCCGCCTTCTTGAGCAGGGCCCGCGTGACGTAGCGGACCAGCTCGTCGTCGTCGACCACGAGCACCGTCCCCTGCGGGACGTCCGGGCGGGCGGGCTCGGCGACCGTCTCGACCGTCGCGACGACCGGCGTCGCCGGGAACAGGACGCGGAACGTGCTCCCCTTCCCCGGCTCGCTGTCCACGTGGATCGCCCCGCGGTGCGCGCGCACGATCCCGAGGACCGCCGCGAGCCCGAGCCCGCGCCCCGTGAACTTCGTCGTGAAGAAGGGGTCGAACAGGCGGACCTTGGTCGCCTCGTCGATGCCCGCCCCGGTGTCGGCCACCTCGACGAAGACGTAGTGGCCCGGCGGCAGCTGCTCGTCGATGTAGCTGCCCGCGAGATAGGCGCGGTCCGCGTCCATCGCGCCGGTGCGCACGGTCACGGTGCCGCGCCGGCCGCCCAGCGACTCGACCGCGTTCTGCACGAGGTTGAGCAGCATCTGCCGCAGGTGCCCGCCGTCCGCGCGCACGGGGGAGAGCGTCGCCGCGTCGTCGTACACGACCTCGGCGCCGTGCGGGACGGCCGCGGCGATCAGCGGCCGCGTGTCGGCGACGAGGCGCCCGAGGTCGAGCGGCTGCGGCCGGATCGCGCCGCCGCCGGCGAACGCCAGCATCTGGTTGGTCAGCTCGGCCGCCCGGCGCGCCGACTGCTCGATCTGCACCACGCTGCTGCGCGTGGGGTCGTCCGGCTCGAGCTCCATCAACGCGAGGCTGGCGTTGCCCATGATGACCATCAACAAGTTGTTGAAGTCGTGGGCGACCCCGCCCGCGAGCACCGCGAGGCTCTCCAGCTTCTGCATGTGCTGCAGGCGTGCCTCGAGGGTGCGCCGCGCCTCCGCGGTCGCGTAGACCCGGCGGTGGCGCGCGGCGTGGCGCAGGAGATGCCGCACCGTCCGCGGCTCCGCGAGCTCCTCGGGGGTGTAGACGTCGTGGGCCTCGCCGGCGTGGGCCGGATCGCCGCCGGGGCGGCTGACGAGGACCACGTCCGCCCCCAGCGCGCCGTCGCGCAGGCGGACGACCTGCTCGGGGGGCGTCGTGCCGCAGAGGATGACGAGGTCGGCGGGCTCGTCCGCCAGGCGCGCGAGCGCGGCGTCGACGTCCGGCAGCGACGCGATCGAGACCGGGGGCTCTCCGCCCGCCCCGGCGGCGGCGAACAGGTCGGCGATCGAGGGCCTGACCGGCCTGACCGGCCTGACCGGCCCGGGCAGGACGTCACAGCCGACGACCAGCACGCGAACGGGCGAATCGCCGGCGGCGTCTTGCATCAAGAGGCCTCCGCGGGAAGGGTCGGAATTATGTCATCCCCGCCCGGTCGCGCGCCCGTCACCGGTCGAGCCACCGCCGGAGCGCCCGGTACTGCCCCTCGCCGTCGAGCCCCGCCTCCGCGAGCACGGCGGCCGGGGCGCCGCTGCCGGGGAAGCGCCCGCTCGCGTAGGGGTCGAGCGAGGCGGCAAGACCGTCCGCGGAGCGGACCCAACGGTACAGGGTCGGCCGCGTGAAGCCGGTGATCCCGATCGCGCGGCGGCCGGCCTCGTCGGGGAAGGTCGCGGCCCGTTCCGCGGCGGGCAGGGCGTCGAACAGCTCGGCGCTGCCGATCACGAAGGCCTCCACGTCCACGCCCTCGCCGAGCAGGCGCGGCAGCGCCCCGTGCACGAACTCGAGGACGACCCCGCTCTCCTGCAGCACCACCGTGAGGTCGGGCGTGCCGGACGCGCGGGACGTGCCCGAGGCGCCGCCCCGCGCCTCCCGCAGGCGGTACACGCCGCGCGCGGCGTGCTCCGCCGGGGCGAGGCCGAGCGCCGCGCGGTCCGGCACCGTCACCGCCGGCCTCGTGACGAACGGCGCGATCAGCGCCGGCCGCCGCGCGAACGCCGCCGCGAGCAGCGGCCAGACCTCGGCCGGCTCCCACGGCGTGAGCGTGATCGCGCTGCCCCCGGGGAAGTTCTCCTGCAGCAGCTGCAGCGCCTGCGGGTCGGCGTGCGTCGGCCCGTCCTCGCCGGTGGCGAGGCCGGCGTGCGCGCAGACGAGCACGAGCGGGTCGCGCGGCACGCCCCACGCGGCGAGCCGCGCCTCGGCGCCGATCGCGTGCAGCCGCGCGGCGACGTGGCCGAGCGCGGCGAGGAAGGCGGCGTAGGACGCACCGACGCCCACGTGGGCCCCGAAGCTCGACAGCCCCGCGAGCAGGCCGCTCATCGCGTCCTCGGCGATGCCGCCGGCGGCGAGCCGGCGCGCGCGCGGGTTCGAGGACGCGTGGAAGAAGCCGCCCGGGAAGCCGTCCGCGGCGGCGCCCACGCTCGTCGAGCCGAGCAGGTCGGCCGCGGCGACGAACAGCGCGCCGCCGGAGGCGCGGTTGAGCACGCCGAGCGCGCGGCCGAGTTCGCCGCGCAGCGTGGTCTCGGTCCCGGGCGCCAGGGCGAGCTCGGGGGGGCGGGCAGCGCCGTCGCGTCCGTGGCCCGCCGCCGGGACGCCGGCGCAGAGGTCGTACACCGCGTCGACCCGCGGCGCGTCCGCGCGGCGCTCCCGCGCGCGCGCGTCGAGGCGCTCGCGCGAGCGGACGAGCCGCGTGGCGAGCGCCGCCACGTCCGCGGGCCGCGCCGCGAGGGCCGCGCGGACGAGGCCCAGCGCGTCCCAGAAGCAGGCCTCCAATAGCGCCGCGCCGTCGGCGCCGCGGCCGCCGGAACAGCGCTGACCGGCCGCCTCGCACGCGGGCAGCGCGCGCCCCGCGAGGGCGGCCAGCGGCGCGGTGGCCGCGTGGAACCCGTCCGAGCAGAGGGCGTGGCCCGCGCCGTGCGACGCGCGCCCCTCGAGGCCGTAGCCGTGCCCCTTGACCGTGCGGTAGACGATCGCGGCGGGCTGGCCGTTCGCGCGCGCGGCCTCGGCCGCCGCGCGCTGCGCCGCGAGGACCTGCCCGAGGTCGAAGCCGTCCGCGACGCTCACCACGTTCCAGTCGTGCAGGTGGAACAGCTCGGCCGGGGACCACGGCACGTACTCGCCGGGGCGCTCGCCGTCGCGGCAGACGCGGTCGCTGTCGATCGACGCCTGGTTCCAGTCCACGTGCACGACGACGTTGTCGAGGCCGGCCGTCGCGGCGGCCGCGAGCGCCTCGGCGACGCGGCCCGGGGTGAGGCCGCCCTCCCCCTCGATGACATGCACGCGCGGCGCGTCCGCGCCGTACAGGTCGCGCGCCGCGAGCGCGAGGCCGATCGAGGACGCCAGGCCGACGCCCGAGGCGCCGGTCGCGAGGCGCACGAAGGGGGTCGCGGGCGTGGGGTGGCCGTCCAGCGCCTTCGCGCCGAACGCGCGGAAGAGCGGCGTCGCCTGGCGCGGGTTGCGCCGGAAGCCGAGCAGGTCCTCGAGCCGCAGCCGCGCGCGCGCGTCGTCCGGCAGCAGGCCGGGCGCGCCGAGGCGCGCGACCTCGTCCCGCAACGCCCAGAGCGCGTACAGGCCGAGCGCCTTGTGGCCGGCGGCGTAGGACACGACGTCCGCGTCGTCCCGCTCCGGCCGCGCGAGGTCGAGGTCGACGGCGTCGAAGAGCAGCGCCTGCGCGATCCGGCCCGACGAGATCGACCCGCCCGGGTGGCCCGACAGCGGCACGTAGTTGTAGAGCAGCCCGCAGAGCGTCCGGTACAGGACGTCCAGCGTCGCGAACGCCGCGGCGTCGGCGGGTTCCTGTGCGCGATCGACGACGGCGAGGACGCCGCGGCGCGGACCGAGGGACAGCGGCATGGTGCGTCCGGGCGGTGGGGGCGGGGCGGGTCTCATTGTAGCGTTCGCGCGGCGGTTGGAATCAGCGGGCGAGCCACCGGGCGAGGCGGTGGGCCGCCCCCTCGATCCGGCGCCTGGCCCTGGAAGACGCGGAGGTCCTGCCGAGGAGCGTCTCGAGCGCCGTCGCCAGCGGGTCGTCCGGCGTCGTCCGGCGCAGCGCGTCCAGGTTGTCCTGCGTGAGGATGCGCAGGCCCTCGCGGTCGACCTTCATGGACATCACGGCCTCGAGGTCGAGTCCCCCCGGGAAGGTCGTGCACCGGTCGAGCGCGCCGTTCACCCGCAGGTTGATCATGGTCCGCAGGCACTTCTCGCAGCGCCCGCAGTTGTACGCGTCGTCGGGGTTCTGCCAGCACACGCGCAGGGTCCGCATCGCGACGTCGCAGTTCGCCAGGCGCGCGACCTTGTCGACCCGCCGGGTCCGGTGGCCGTCGTGCACGAACTCGAGCGACTCCGAGCTCCACAGGGGATCGAGGACCGGATGCGAACCCCAGATGTCCAGGTGCGGGTACGTGTGGCTGGAGGCGATGAAGAGGCGGCCCAGGACGGGGGACAGCAGGTGCCCGACGGCCGCCAGGGCGGCCCCGTGTCCGAGCCGGCCCCACTCCACGCAGGGGTCGAGGACGTCGCGGACATTGGTCTCGATCTCGACGAGGTTCTTGCCGAACGCCGCGGCGGCCTCACGGATCCGCCGCGCGACCTTCTCCCGCAGGACGACGTTGCCGAGCGGGATGTCGAACCCGTGGACGAAAACCAGGTCGGTGATCTCGTTCTGACGGGTCACGAGGCTGTAGAGGGAATCCACGCCCCCCGAGAAGAACAGGCCCGCCCGGCCCGCCGCCGGAGTCGGCCGCGCCACCGGCCGCACGCCCTCCACGTCGACGCGGCCGAGCGACGCGTCCCAGAGCGTGTAGATGTACTGGATCGCGGACAGCCCCGCGAGGAAGGCCCGGCTGACGTCCCCGTCGGCGATCAACCGTCCCGCGGGACCGTCCCCCGCCGCCATGCTGGGGAGCAGACCGAGGGCCAGGAAGGACTCGAGGTTGCCCGAGAGGACGGGCTGGCTGCTCCTGAAGAAGACCGAGGCCCCGCCCGCCCTGAGGCCGCGAGGCGCGCGAGCAGCGTGATCGGCGGCCCCACGGCCGGTCTCGAAGGTCACTTCCACGACGCGGCCGGGAGCGGCGATCTCCGGCGCGAGGATCCGCATGCGCCCCTTCCGCGCGGCGGGGCGTCCCGCCGCGCGGCAAGAGGATAGCGCGATTCGCGGACGAGCCCGGCTACGGGCACGGGCTCCGGTTCGGCCGCTCCGCGCCCGCGCCGTTCGTGCCGAGCGAGCCCTCGCCCGCGTCGTTCTCGGCCGTCACCAGGTACGTGAGCGCGCCGCCCGGGGGCGGGAAGGCGCCGTCGAAGATCGACGACGCGGCCACCCCCGGCTCGAGGCAGCCGCCGTAGTCGTCGGCGAGCCCGTCGTCGTCGAGATCCTGCAACCCGTCGCCCGTGCCGCGGTAGACGTTGAACACCGGCGCGCAGACGTCGCTGCGCCACGTCAGCCGCGTCGTGGACGACCAGTCGAGGCCGATCGCGTCGCCGGGGAGGCCGTCGCCGCACGCCGGCGGCATCGCGCCCTCGAGGATCGAGCGCAGGCCGACCGACGACACCGGGTCGGGCGCGCCGTCCCCGTCCACGTCCGCGGCGAGGACGAGCGCGTAGAACTCGAGCGCGTCCAGCTCGTCGAACGAGACTTCGACGCCGACGTCGGCCGACTCGCCCGGGCCGAGCGTGACCGAGCCCCGCACCGGCTCGCCCGGCGGCAGCCCGTCGAGGCGCACGTGGCGGTTGGTCCCGCTGCGGTGCGACACCTGGAACTCGTAGTCGATCGTATCGACCTGGTCCCCGGTGTTCTGGAGCTTGAACGTCGCGGGCGACGGCGTGCCGAGGAGCAGCTGCTTGAGGCCCGAGTACGAGGTCCCGACCGGCGTCGGGCACCAGACGTTGAGCGCGCGGAGCCGGCCGCGGCAGTCGTGGCAGTTCCCGGTCGCATCGCCCATGAACGTCATCTGGTAGCACGCGGTCTGCGGCGCGGTCAGTCCCGGGGGGCGCGCGATCGTCACGTTGAACGTCGTGCACTGGCCCGGGTTGAGCAGCGCGGTCGTCCCCGCGACGTTCGTGTACGTCGTCGGGCCCGGCACCGAGCAGCCGGCGCCCGCCGGCAGCGGCGCCAGCGACCAGTGGAACGTGTCCGGCGCCGGTCCCCAGTTGCAGATCGTGAACGGCACGACCTTCGACGCCTGGTTGACGCACAGCGTATTGGTGGACGGCGTCTGGCAGGTCGGCGTCTTGCACTTGCCCCGCTTGGCGATGTCGTTCACCTCCGTCGCCGTGAGCACGCGGCGGAAGACCTCGACCTCGTCGATGTCGCCGCGGAAGAACGCGCCGGCGGCACTGTCCGAGCGGCGCCCGATGCGCAGCGGCCGGTTGTTCGCGAGCGTGCCGGCGCGCGGCGTCGGGTCGAACTGCGAGACGAAGACGCCGTCCACGTAGAACTTCAGGCCGGTCGTGCTGTCGCGGTCGACGGTGGCGGCGACGTGGTGCCACTGGCCGTCCGCGACGCCGGCGCCCGAGTCCCAGTTCGAGAAGCCGCCGCCGCTCGCGAGCTGCAGCCACAGGCGCCCGCCGAGCGTGAAGAAGGAGTAGCCCTGCAGCGTGCCCGAGGCTTCCTGGCGCTTGTCGACGATGATCTGCGTGCCCGAGGCGTTGCTGGTCCGGATCCACGCGTCGATCGTGAAGTCCCCCGCGCCCGGGCCGGTCGCCGCGCCGAAGTCCAGCGGCGCGGTGCCGGCGGTCGCCTCGACGTAGTCGTCGAGGCCGTCGAAGAAGATCCCGCCGTCGCGCATCCCGGGCGGCGTCGGGCCGCACGCCGTCGCGCCGGCGGGGCCGCCCAGGATCGCGTCCTGCTGGTTGCGGACGACGCCCATCGTCGCGTTGCAGCCCGCCCCGACGACCGCGTCGAGCGGCCACCACTCGACCATGCCGGACGGCGGCGCGACGCAGTTGGTCGCCGGCGGCGCCGGGCACTTGTAGTTCGCGAAGTCGAGCCCGCCGATCGAACCGCCCGGGAGGAGGTTCACGGTGTACGAGCCGCCGGCGGGCGAGATCAGCACCTGCCCGGGCGAGAGGACCTCCGAGACGACGTACGTCGCGGGGGCGAGGGGGGAGAACAGGTAGGTGCCGGCCCCATTGGTCGGCTGGGACGACGGCGGCGCGAACGGGTCGTCGGCGGTGATCGTCTGCCCGGCGACCGGCGGCTCGCCGACGTCGAGCGTCCCGTCGTGGTCGAGGTCCTGGAACTTGAGCCCCGACAGGCGCCCGCACTTCGCCGGATTGACCTCGACGGTGACGCACGACGCGTTGTTGGCCGGGTTGGGGTCGGCCTGGGCCAGGCTGACGAGGCTCGCGCAGTTGACCACCGGCGCGCAGGCGGCGACGTAGACGTTGAGCGTCAGCGTGACGGTCGCGCCGACCGGCAGGCTCGGGATCGTGATCAGCCCCGTCGACGGATTGAAGCTGCCGCCCGCGGTGATCGCGTGGCTGACGTAGTACAGGCCGGCCGGCAGGACGTCGCTGACCTTGACGAGCGTCGCCGGGCACGGGCCGAAGTTGCGCACCTGGATCGTGAACGAGATCACCGTCCCGGGGCTGACCAGGTTGCCGGACGGCCCGAGCTTGCGCACGCCGATGTCCGCGCCGACCCCGTTGTCCACCGCGCCGTCGCAGTCGTTGTCGAGGCCGTCGCACAGCTCCGGCGCCCCCGGGTAGACGTTCGCGTTGGCGTCGTCGCAGTCGCCGCCGCAGGACGTGAACCCGTCCCCGTCGGCGTCGAAGCCTTCGTCGACCAGGCCGTCGCAGTCGTTGTCCACGCCGTCGCAGACCTCGGCGCCGCCCCCTTCGTCCACCGAGCCGTCGCAGTCGTTGTCGATCCCGTCGCCGCAGATCTCGACGCCGGTGGGCGCGACGGGCAGCGCGCCGGTGTTGCGCAGGTCGTGCTGGAACTCCGGCCAGGGGCTCGCGGCCGGGTTGTGGGACGTGCCGAGATTCCAGACGAGCAGCTGGCCGCCGGCGAGCAGCGCCATGTCGGCCAGGCCGTCGTTGTCGAGGTCGCCCACGACCGGCGTCGAGCGCAGCGGGTCCGAGAACCCGGCCGGGTTGTTGTTGAGCACGAACCGCGGGAAGTTCGCCGGCGCGAGCGCCGCGGTCCCCTCCGAGCCGTAGAGCGGCAGCGCCTTGTTGTAGGTCGTGGACCCGAGCTCGGACGGCCGCAGGATCTCCGGCTGGTTGTCGCCGTCGACGTCGGCGATCACGGTGTTCCCCTGCATCCCGTTCTCGCCGACCATGATCACGAAGAGATTCTCGAACGTCTTCAGCGTGTTGAACTTGATGACGCCGGTCTGCTCGGTGACCCAGTTGACGACCGAGTTCCCGCCGGCGAGCGCGACCTCCATGGTGCACTCGTTGTCGGGCAGCTGGGCGACCGCGCCCGTCGAGCGCGCGACGAGGGGGCTCGGCCAGCCCGGGAGCGGCACGCCGTTGTTCTGCAGCAGGTTCTGCCCGACCAGGATCTCGGGGTCGCCGTCGAGGTCGACGTCGCCGACGACCGGGTCCATGTTGCCGAACCCGGACACGCTCGTCGTCGTCACCGGCCAGCCGGGCAGGAGCGCGCCGGTGCCGGTCACCGCGTAGATCCTGCCGACGTTCGCCCCGGGCAGCCACGCGTCGAGCACGATGTCGTCGTCGCCGTCGCCGTCGAGGTCGGCCAGCGCGACCGACCCGAACGACTGCCCGACCAGCGGGAACGCCGCCTTCTGCGCCCCGGTCGGCCCGTCGAGCACGTAGACCCATGTCTGGCGGTCCGGGGTCGCGTTGAAGTAGACGTAGAACATCGAGAAGACGACGTCGAACTGGCCGTCGTTGTCGACGTCGCCGATCGAGATCGACGACGGCAGGCCGTGGTGGTACTGCGGCGTCGCGAGCGGATTGGTCACGCCGTACGACCAGAGCACGCTCTTGTTCGGCTTGTAGGCGTAGATCACGGGTGCGCCGAAGTTCGGATCGCCGGTGATCGGCCCGGCCCAGCTCGTGAAGACCGCGGCGACGACTTCCTGGTCGGCCCCGCCGTCGAGGTTCGCGACGGCCGAGTTCGTCCTCCCGAGCCCCGGGAAGTTCGTCCAGCCGGGCCGCACCGCGCCGCTCGCGTCGAAGACGCTCGCGCCGACGACGATCTCCTTCGACCCGAGGCCGTCGAGGTCGGCGAACTTCGGCGACTTGAAGGAGGGCAGCTGCTGGATCGCGACCGGGAAACCCGGCGCCATCAGCTTGTCGACGATCACGCACTTCTCGTCGGTCGAGGTGTGGCTCGAGAACTGCGCCGTGAGGCGCAGCGTGACCTGCCCGTCCGGGACGAGGTTGACGTTCCACGGGCCGAGCGTGCCGGGGACGCCCGACGCGCCGACCTGGGTGGGGCTCGTGTGGAACGTCGTGAACGTCGTCCCCGGGCAGCCGGCGGCCCACTCGAGCTTGTAGTTCGTGAAGCCGAGGTTGCCCGACGCGCGCCCCTGCACCGGGAACGTCCCGGCGAGCAGGGTCTGCCCGTCGACGGGACTCGAGATGTAGACGTTGTCGACGACGACGAGGTTGCGGTCCTCCGACGTCGTCGCGGCGTTGTCGGTCGTGATCAGCCGGACGGTGTGCCGGCCGTCGGCGTAGTTCAACGTGTTGAGCGTGCCGAGCGTGGCGTTCGTGACCGGCGCGAAGCCGGTCCAGAAGGTCGTGAACGACGGCGGCAGGTCCCCGGGGCCGATCGAGAGCGCGTACGACGACAGCGTCCGCGCCGGGTCCACCGACGCGAACCCGGCGATCGGGACGGCGGCCGGCGGCGCGGCGCCGGGAATGACCTCGGCGTTGACCGGGTCGACGATCGACGCCGTGGGCGGCGCGACCGGACCGAGCGCGAGCGCGTCGGCCGCGCGGATGCGCCCGTGGCCCGAGGGGAGGTCGAACCCCGGCGTGACGACGTCGAGGGCGGTGCGGCGGATCGCCTGGCGCACCTGCTCGTTGGTCCACGCCGGATGCGCCGCGACGAGCAGCGCGGCGAGCCCGGCGACGTGCGGCGTCGCCATCGACGTGCCGGCGAGCGGCATGTACTTCCGGCCGTCGAGGCCCGTGACCTGCGGGAAGCCGTAGACGTAGTTGAGGAACGCCGAGTTCGGGCTGGTGGAGAGGACGTCCGTCGCGGACGTCAGCGCGGAGGGCGTGCCGCCCGCCCCGCCGGGCGCCGAGACGTCGAGCTTGACGCCGTAGTTCGAGTACGACGCGAGCGTGTCGACCTTCGTGAAGGCCGAGACGGTCAGCGCGTTCTCGATGTTCGCCGGCGAGAAGGTGTACAGCTCGACGGCGCTGTTCCCCGCGGCGGCGACCCAGACGACGCCGAGCGCGTGACCCGCGTTGACCACGCCGTCGTACGCCGGGTTCGGACCGGGACCGCCGAGGCTCAGGTTGACGACGTCGGCGCCCTCGTTGACGGCGTAGAGCATCGCGTTGGCGACGGCGGCGGTCGTCCCGCTGCCCCCGGTGGAGAGCGCGCGCAGGGCGATGAAGCGCGCGCCGAACGCCACGCCGGCGACCCCGGCGGTGTTGTTGCCGACCGCGGCGATCGTGCCGGCGACGTGGGTCCCGTGGCCGTTGCCGTCGTCGGGGTTGCTGTCGTTGAAGACGAAGTCCCAGCCGTTGACGTCGTCGACGAACCCGTTGGCGTCGTCGTCCGCGAAGTTCCCCGGGGCCTCGCCGGCGTTCACCCAGGCGTTCGGCGCGAGGTCGGGATGCGTGAGGTCGACGCCGGAGTCGACGACCGCGACGACCGTGCCCGTCCCGGTCGTCGTGTTCCACGCCGTGGTCGTGTTGATGTTGAACAGGCCCCAGAGGTCGATCGCGTTGTAGTACTGGTCGTTGGGAACGAGCGACGCCTGCACCAGCCAGTTCGGCAGCGCGGCCTCGACGTTCGGATCGGCCGCGTACTCCGCGGCCGCGCGCGTCATGTCCGCGCCCGCGTCGAGCGTGAAGGCGTACCAGAGGTCCAGCCGCGGCGGCGGCGCGTCGTAGCCGCGCGCCGAACGGCCGCGGAACCGCGCCCTCGTCCGCGCCAGCGCGTCCGGGGACGCCTGCTCCGGCGGGAAGAGCGGCGCGTGCGCGCGGTGGCCCCAGCGCTCGTTGAGCGCGAGGAGCGAGTCCGGCAGCGGGTCGAGGCCGGTCCCCGGCTTCAGCAGGACGAGCAGCGACCCGGCCTCGTAGCCCGGGCGCGCCACGTCCTGCTCCTGTTCCGGATCCCCCTCGCAGGTCGTCGTCCCGTCCTGGTCCCGGTCGAAGCCTTCGTCGACCGACCCGTCCGCGTCGTTGTCGACGCCGTCGCACACCTCGACCGGGGGGTCGTCGGCGCGGGCGGGGATCCCGCCGGCAACCACGAGACAGGCGAGGACCGCGGTCAGGGCCACGACGGACGCGAGGAACGCTCGGCCGGACGGGCGGGGCAGCGACATGGGATTCTCCGAGCCCACTTACGACGGGCACAGGAGAAGTTACGTCTGTGTCGCTGTTGTGACAGGACCGATGTTCAGTTCATTTCGGAGATTTGCGCCCTAATCCTCCGTGCCCCGCGCCGCGGGTCCTGTCTCGGGTCCGCCGGCGGAGGCCCCCCGTGGGGGGGAGGCCGGCTCCGGGCGCGCCTTCGAAGGCCGCTAAGATGTCCGCATGATCCGCGGAATCGTCTTCCTCCTGATCGGGGCGGTGCTGATCGTGGGCGGCCTCTCCGGGCGCATCGTGATGCGCGGCACCCAGAGCGGCGGCGCGATGGCGATGCTCGGCGCCGTCGCCGTGCTGTTCGGCGTCTACCGGCTGGTCCTCGCGCGCAGGTCGAAGTCCATCTTCTGACCCGCCCGCATCACCCGCAGCACCGGGAGCACCCCGAAGGACGCGTCCCACCACGGCGTGCGGCGGTACCACCAGAGCCAGCGCGCGCGCTCGTCGGCCGCGAACTGCGGGTCCTCGAGGGCGGCGCGCCACGCCTCCGCGACCGCCGGATCGCGCAGGGCGGCGCGCGCGAAGTCCTCGAGCACGCGCTCGTCGACGTACTCCTTGCGCTCGGTCACCGTGCCGAGGAAGCCCCACGCGAACAGGGAGTCGGGCGACTCCGGCTCGAGCAGCCGCGCGGCGACCTCGAAGCCCGGCTGGTCCGCGGGAACGTAGAGCGTGCCGGCGGGCACGGTGCGGGTCGCCTCCTCGCGCGTGACCTTCGCCTTCACCGCGACCTGCCCCTGGTAGGTCCTCGTCGCGGGCTCCGGGTCCGCGACCCGCAGGAGTTCCAACTCCACGGTCGCCGGCCGCGACAGCCGCAGGGTGCGCAGGCCGTGCACGCGCAGGCGCTCCTCGATCTGCGGCCAGCCGGGGAGCACGAGGTACCCGCGCGGCCGCGGCGTCGTGCGGGCCGGCACGAGCCGGTGGTACCACGGCACCTCGATCGGCCGCGTGACGCCGCGTGCGTAGCGCGCCTGCGCGCGGCCCATGACGACGGAGTCCTCGAGCGTCCAGTCGTACACCGGGAACAGGATGCGGTCGGGGTCGCTCTCGTCCACCGCGAAGTCGAGCACGACGTCGGACGGCGGCGCGCCCGCGCCCCCTGCGGCGACCACGCGCCGCTCGGCCGCGGCCACCGCGGCCGTCAGCTCCCGCGGGGCGCGCGCGACCTCGGCCAGGACCGCGCCGAGGAACGCGCGGTTCGCGAGCACGCGCTCGCGGTACGGCTTGTAAGAGTGGTTCTCGACGAGGATCGTCGGGCGCTGCCGCAGCGCGAAGTAGCCGTTCGAGAGCCGCGCCTCCGGGACCGCGGAGGTGAAGCCCTGCGCCGGGTCGTTGGACCGCTGCAGGTCCACGTACGGCCCCACGCCGTAGCCGGCCTTCTCCACGGCCGCGAGGACCGGGGGAAGGTGCGCCCGCAGCCAGCCCGCGACCTCCGGCGCGACCTGCGGCTCCTCCGGCGCGAAGTACGTCAGGGTCCACGCGAAGTCGCAGCCGTCCGTCACGTGGTTGTCGACGTGCAGGTGCGGCTGCCACGCGTTCACGAGCGCGAGCAGCGCCTTCATCTCGGGGCTGACGGCCTTCACGTGGTCGCGGTTGAGGTCGAGGCCGGCGGTCGTCGTGCGGAAGCCCATCCCCTTCCGCGGCCCGTCCTGGTTCGGCCGGTGGTGCGGGGAGACGCGCTCGTGGCCGTCCACGTTGAAGAACGGCACGAACAGGACCGTGCCGGCCTCGAGCGGCCGCGTGTCGGCGCCGGTGGCGGCGTCGCGCAGCAGCAGCAGCATCGCGTCCTTCCCGTCGATCTCGCCGGCGTGGATGCCGGCCACGACCAGCGTCACCGGGCTCTTCGCCCGGGCGGCCGCCTCGGGCGTGAACGCGCGGTCCTTCGAGAGGATCACCACCGGCATGGGGCGCCCCTCGGCGGAGGTCCCGAAGGACTGGATCTTCATCGGGAGGCGTTCCGCGAGGCGCCCCAGGAACGCGAGGGTCTCGTCGTAACCGGGCGTGGCCTCGAAGTTCGCGGCCTCGGCGGGGGTGGTCAGAGGGGCCACCGCGGCGACACCGCCGGCGGCGGCGGCGGCGGGCGCGAAGAGCAGGACCAGCAGGCTGACGGCAAGGGCGGCGGCGATCCTGGTCGGGCGCATGGCCGGCCATTCTGACCCCAAACCCGCGCCGGGATACAATGCCGGGCCGCCGCCGGAACCAGGGCCGTGCCCGTCCAGGAGGTCTCGCGTGCCGAAGCGCCCCGCCCTGTCCGTCCTGCTCGCGCTGTGCGCCGCCGTCCTTCCGGCCGTCGCGGAGGGGCCCCCCACGCGGGTGGAGGACCCGAAGCTCGCGCGCTTCTTCGGCCCGTTCACCGGCTGCCTGCTGCTGCACGACGTGGACCGCAACACGACCGTGGTGGTGAACCCCGACCACTGCGCCCGGCGCACCTCCCCCTGCTCGACGTTCAAGATCTGGCACTCGCTCGTCGCGCTCGAGACCGGCGCGATCGACGAGGCGACGGTCCTGCCGTGGGACGGCAAGGACCGCGGCCGCCCCGAGATCAACAAGGACCTCGAGCTCGAGGCGGCATTCCGCGCGTCGGCCGTCTGGTTCTACCAGCAGGTCGCGGCCCGCATCGGCGCCGAGCGCATGGAAGGGTTCATGAACGCGGTGCCGTACGGCAACCGCGACCTGTCCGGCGGCCTCACCACGTTCTGGCTGTCGAGCACGCTCGAGATCTCGCCCGAGGAGCAGCTGCACTTCCTGCGCCAGCTGTACGGCGGCAAGCTGCCGTTCAAGCCCGGCGCGCAGGACGCCGTGCGCCGGTTCATGGTGCAGGAGACGCGCGAGGACGGCTCGCAGTTCTGCGGCAAGACCGGCTCGGGCCACACGAAGGAGAAGAAGGCCCTCGGCTGGTTCGCCGGCCGGGTGAAGGCGCCGAAGGGCGAGTACCTGTTCGTCGTCGAGATCGAGGGCGCGAAGGCCGACGGCCGCGCCGCGCGCGAGATCGCGCTCGACGTTCTTTCCTCCCGCAAGATCTGGTAAGGACGCCCCGTGACCACAGCCTCCGAGAAGTCCGCCGCGGCGCCCGCGCCGTTCCCGCCCGTCTTCTGGTCCGCGAACGTCGTCGAGCTGTTCGAGCGCGCGGCCTACTACTCGATGGCGAGCTTCGTCGTCATCTACCTGGGGCGGCTCGGGCTCGGGGAGTACTGGCCCAGCACCCTGAACGGGCTGCTGTGGTTCATCGTGTACTTCCTGCCGATCGTGTCCGGCACGATCGCCGACATGGTCGGCTTCCGGCGCTCGCTGCTGGTGGCCTTCGTGTTGCTGGCCGCCGGCTATTTCCTGATGGGGTATCCCGTCTGGGTCGGCGGGGCGACGCTGGCCGAGGTGGTGGGCAAGGAGGTCACCGCGGGGGCGGGGGTCGTCGTCCCGGTGGCGCTCGCGATCCTGCTGATCGGCCTCGGCGGCTCCGTGATCAAGCCGACGATCTCGGGCACCGTCCAGAAGACGCACATGGGGCGCGCCACGCTCGCGTTCGCGATCTTCTACATGGTGATCAACATCGGCTCGATCGTCGGCCGCGTCGTCGCCTTCTTCGTGCGCAACGTGTACCAGAACCTCAGCCTGATCTTCGCGGTGGCGGTGTTCGCGTCGATCGTCGCGTTCTTCGTGGTGCTGTTCGTCTACCGCGAGCCGGGCGAGGACCCGGGCGCGGTGAAGCGCTCCCCGAAGGACATCCTGATGAAGTTCGCGAACATGTTCCTGGTGCTCGGGAACCTGCGCTTCCTGCTCTTCCTGCTCGTATCGTCCGGGTTCTGGTTCCTCTACAACCAGGTCTACAACGTCCTGCCGCTGTACGTGAAGCGGGTCGTCGAGACCAACCCCGCGATGGACCTGTACACCGCGGCGAACCCGGTCACGATCGTGCTGTTCCAGCTGATGATCACGAAGTACTTCGGCAAGCTGCGGCCGATCCGCTCGATCGTCGTCGGGACCGTGATCATCGGCCTCTCGATGCTGATCAACCTGGTGCCGCTGTACGCCGCGGGCGGGGTCAAGGCGATCTCCGCCGTCGGGCTGCCGCTCGGCTCGCTGTTCATCGTGCTGACCGTCTCGCTGATCGCGTTCGGCGAGCTGTTCACCTCGCCCCGGACCTACGAGTGGATCGGGGCCCTGGCGCCGAAGGGCCAGGAAGGCCTGTTCCTCGGCTACGCGAACCTGCCGATGGCCATCGGCTCGCTCGTGGGCGGGCCGGTCGGCGCGTACATCTTCAACGACGTCATGGCCCGCGACGCGGCGACCCTGCCGAACGGCCTGCTCGAGCTCGTGCCCGCGAACGCCGCGCAGGGGTGGCTGGTGCTGATGGGCATCGGCTTCCTCAGCGCGCTCTCGATGTGGCTCTACAACCGCTGGCTCGAACGCCAGCCCGCCTGAAGGGACGAACCATGCAGCAGATCGACGACCTGATCGCCGCCGCCGGCGTCGACACCGGGCGCCCGGGGTGGCGCACGCGCGTGCCCAAGCCCCGGCCGGTGTCCTTCGACCCGGCGAAGACGTACTACGCCCGCATGCAGACGACCAAGGGCACGCTGCGGATCCGGTTCCTGCCGGAGGTCGCGCCGATGCACGTCACCAGCTTCGCCTACCTCGCGAAGCTGGGCTTCTACGACGGGCTGGCGTTCCACCGCGTGATCACCGGCTTCATGGCGCAGGGCGGCTGCCCGCTCGGCACCGGGACCGGCGACCCCGGGTACCGCTTCGACGGCGAGTACTCGCCCAACGTGAAGCACGACAAGCCGGGGCTGCTGTCGATGGCGAACGCGGGGCCCGGCACGGACGGCAGCCAGTTTTTCCTGACGTTCGTCCCGACGAAGTGGCTGGACGGCAAGCACACGATCTTCGGCGAGGTCGTCGAGGGGCACGACGTGCTGAAGGCGCTCGAGGCCGCCGGCTCGCAGAGCGGCCAGACGCGCGAGCCCCTCGTCATGGAGAAGGTCACCCTCGAGGTCGATTGATCCCCGTGGGGGTGGGGTTTACCACCCCCGATGTCCCGTGGGGGTGGGGTTTACCCCACCCCGCCGCGGCGGCGCGGGCGCACGACGCGCGACGCGCCGCACGCCGCCGCGTGGCGCGCCAGCGCGGCGTCGAGCGCGTCCTCGTCGAACGCCGCGCCCTTCTCCCGCCAGATCCTCGTGATCCGCAGCACGGCGCCGCGCCGGGAGCCCGCGCGCGCGGCGTTCCGCGGGGCGGCCTCCACCCGCCCCTCGAGGCGCCCGACCAGCCGCCCGCGGTGCAGCAGCGGGCAGACGTACCAGCCCCACGTGCGCGCGGACTCCGGCTTGTAGACCTCCCAGACGTACTCGAACCCGAACGCGTGCCGCACGAGGCCGCGGTCCCAGAGCAGCGGGTCGAGCGGCCCGAGGACGCGCATCCGCCCGTCGTCGTCGGGGAACGTCCGCTCACGGAACCCCGCGGGCGCGAGGTACGGCCGGCGCGAGCCCTCGAGCGTCACCTCGACGAGCCGCCCCTCGCGGATCATCTCGTCCACGAGCCCCGACGCGCGCACCTCGTCCAGCAGCGACCACTGCGGCCCGCCCGCGCGCGTCAGCAGCCCCGCGGCCGCGACCCGCTCCTCCACGGCCCAGCGGCCGAAGTCCGAGGCCGGCGCGCGGGCGACGTCCGGCAGCGCGCGCTCGGGGACGTCGAACAGCTTCGCGGTCCCGCGCCGCCCGCAGACCACGACGTCGCAGCGCGCCCAGAGGACCTCGAGCGCCATCGACGCCGCCCGCGTGGTGCCCTTCCAGCCCGACCAGTCCATCGGCGCGACGCGCCCGTGGTCCTCGAGGTCCGCGGCGGTCACCGGCCCCCGCTCCCGCACGGCGTCGAGCACGCGCCCGACGACGCCTTCCGGCAGCCGGCGCAGCCGCTCGTGGTGCCCCCACCAGCGCACCTCGCGCAGCTCGTCGCGGTAGTGCGGGAAGGCGTAGGCCGGCAGCAGGCAGCGCTCCTTCGCGAAGTGCTCGAACGCGTGGCCGGGCAGCAGGTGCCGGTAGACGTCGCCGCGGGCGAGGCCGTCCACGCGTGCGAGCGCCACGAGGTCGGCGTTGGTCCCGATCACGTCGAGCGGGTCGAGCTGGATGCAGCGCCGCTCGAGCAGCAGCGCCCGCACGCCGTCCGCGCCGGGGCCGGGGTGCGCGCGGCGCAGCCCGAGCGCGCCGCACAGGTACGCCGCGGCCTCCTCGCGCGAGAGGACGACGCTCACGCCAGGCCCAGCAGCTCGTCGATCGCGACGGCCGCGCGGGCGCCGGCCTCGACGGCGGCGGCGTAGGCCGCGGCGGCGCCCTCGAAGCCGAGGCAGCGCGCGGGCGCGTCGAGGTAGTCGCGCTCGATCACGTCGGTCGCCGCGACGACGACCCGGTACGCCGAGCGGACCGCGACGAGCAGCGCCTCCGCGTCACCGAGGGTGGTGTACGCGTCCGCGTGGGCCGGGTCGCGCGCGGCGAGCACCGCGAACGGGTCCGGGTGCTCGGTCTCGCGCACGCCGAGCCGCGCCCGGCGCGCGCCGAGGCAGAGATCCAGCTCGCGCAGCCCGCCGCGCATGTTCTTGACGTGCAGCGTCCCCTCGGGGCGGGCGATCAGGCGCCGGCGGCGCTCGCGGACCTCGTTGGCGAGCAGCGCCGCGAAGACCTCCCCGCGGCGGTGGACGAAGGGGTCGATCACGCGCTCGAGGACGACCGAGTCGACCCGCCGGCTGCCCGCGATCTGCCGCGCCCCGAGCAGCTGGTGCAGGTCGACGAAGAAGTCGTCCGGCGCCTCCTCGGCCAGGCGGACGAGGTCGTCCACGCTCGCCACGAACCGCCCCAGGCGCTCGCCGAGCCGGTACTGGATGACGACGCCGCGGCGCGCGATCTGCCGGTTCATCAGCACGACGGCGCGCTCGGCGAGGGCGCGGTCCTCCGGGTCCGCCGAGTCGAGCAGGGCGATGGCGTCGTAGTCCTCGCCGAAGGGGCGGCCGCGCGCGTGCGCCCCGGCGAGGTAGAACCCGAACACGTCGCGCTGCAGCATGCGCGCGCCGATCTCCCGCTCGGCCTCGCGCAGGCAGGCGTCGAACAGGTCGCCGAAGTAGGTCCGCGTGACGTCGCCGAAGTCGGCGCGCATCGCGGGGCCGGGCGGCTCGTGCAGCGTGCCGACCGCGAGCCGCAGGAACTCGACGTCGTAGTAGTCGCCGAGCAGCTGCTTGCGCGGCTCCGCGGACGGGTGCCGCTCCGATTCGGCGAGCCGCCCGAGGGCGATCGTGTGCAGCGCGGCGCCGTCGTCGAGGGCCAGCACGGTCGCCGGCACGCGCTCGGTCACGCGCGCGAGGACGCGCTGCACGTAGCGGCTGGTCCGGCGGTGCACCGCGATGAACGCGCGGAAGCGGTCCCGCGCCGCGGCGACCTCGGGGTTGCCGATCGCGACGTCGAGGCGCGCCTCGAGGGTCTGCAGCGCCTCGCGGTCGAGCGTCAGCAGGAAGCGGTTCAGCAGCCGCGGGTAGAAGCGGAAGGTGCGCGACAGCGCGCGCACGTGCTCCGCCTCGACGCCGAGCCAGCCGAGGTACGCGCGCGTGATCGCGGAGGCGGCCCCCTCCTGCTCGTGGCCCGGCGAGCGCGGCGCGCCCCGATGGCGCTCCGCCAGCAGCGTCAGGATCGTGAGCAGGGCGTAGGGCGCGTCGCGGCCCCACTCGGCGTAGGACTGCGCGAGGGCCTCGTGGTGCTCCGGCGTGAAGGTGTCGCCGGCGACGCCGTCGGCGACGCCGCCTGCGACGCCGCCTGCGAAGCCGCCTGAGAAGCCGCCCGCGAGCGCCGCGAGCAGCCGGCCGTCCGGCGCGGCGAGCGCGTCGAGGACGTCGTCCCAGAAGCGCGCGCCGCGGTAGCCGCGCGCGACGGTCACGAACTCGGTCGCGAAGTCGCCGCGGCCCCGCCCCGCGATCCAGGGCGCGAGCCGCCCGGTCGTGCGCAGGTGGCCGGCGATCTCGTCCATCAGCGCGGGCGCGACCTCGTGCGCCGCCGCGACGGCCTCCTGGTAGTGCGTCAGCAGCCGGTCCACGCCGCGCACCGGGCCGCGGTCGGCGTAGCCCATCGCCTCGCCCAGCCGGCGCAGGTTCTCCCGCGCGGCGTCCCCCTCGACCTCGACGTCCTCGTCCTCGGCGATCAGCAGGTGAGCCAGCTGGTGGAACGTCTCGAGGAAGACGAGGCTCCGCTCGAGCTGCGCGAAGAGCGGCCGGCTCCCGGGCCGCCGCGCGCGGACCTGCCTGAGCAGCGCGCGCGTGCCCGGCGCCGTGACGCCGTCGGCGGCCGCCAGCGCCAGCACGAGGCCGAGGATCAGCCGCAGCGCGTCTTCCTTCGGGTTCACCGTGCCGACGGGCGGCGGGCGCAGCAGCAGCGAGCGGATCTCGCCGAGCAGGCCGCGCAGGAAGAACTCGTGCCGCGCGTTGTCGCCCTCCGCGCGGTACAGGAACGGCGCGACGACGCGCGCCCGCAGCGGCTCGAGCAGGGACCGCTCGCCGGCGATCGGCTCGGCGCGCAGGATCTCCGTCACCGCCGGGATGTCGAGGCGCTCGCCGCCGAGGCCGGCCTCGAGCTCATCCACCGACAGCACCAGCCCGCCGGGGCGCAGGCGCGAGGCGAGGTAGTGATCGAGGGCGCTGGCGTGCCGCAGCATGTGCACGGTCAGCCGGCCGACCAGCCGGTCGGTCGCCGCGCGGACCGTGCCGCCGGCGTCGAGCACCGCGACGTCGATGTCGTCCTGGTGCCCGCGCGAGCCCACGGCGCAGAGCAGGAACGTGCGCCGCAGCTCGGGCGGGGCGAGCAGGCGCAGCACGCGGCGGATGTACGCGCCGACCAGCTCCGCGAAGTCGGTCTCGGCGCGCTTGAGGAAGTCGGCGTAGGCCCGGAAGCGGTCGCGCTCGCCCGACTCGGCGAGCTCGACGGCGAGCCGCTCGAAGGCGCGCGCGTTCAGGTGCAGGTACTGGACCGCGTAGTACGTCCCGAGCAGCGCGAGGCTCTCGTCGGCGTCGCGGCCGGCCGCGGCGACGACCTCGAAGTCCGCCACCACGGACGGCGCGCTGCGGTCGAGGTGGACGCGCGAGAGCCGGCCTGCCGCCTCGAGCCGCGCGACCAGCGTGCCGCCGCCGCGCTCGATCGCGCGCAGGTACTTCCCCGCCGGGTTGCCCAGCGGCCGCGCACGGCGCACGACCCGCCTGAAGTGCTCGTCCATGATCCGGGGATTATCGCCGTTACGCAGCTGGCCTCGCCCGCGCCGTCTCGGCGCGGTACGGGAAGGTGTGCGCGCGCGACGACGTGCTGCCCGGGAGCAGACTCGCCTCGCGCACGACGTGCGGCAGGTCAGTGAGCCGGAGCCGCGGGGTCGAAGCGCGGCGCGTGGTGCTGCTGGTCGCGCGTCGGCGAGGCGGATCGTGAATGAGTGCGCCTCGTCCGCGGCGGCGCGTGCCGCGTTCGGTCCGCACCGCTCGTCCGTTCCGAACACCCGGGTCGTCGCCCGGCCGTCTCCCCCGGTCGCGGGGCGGTTTTGCCCGGGTGAAACTGGCGTGCTGGATTTACCCGGGTACTAATCTGGACCGGAGGGCAGCCATGGATCTCGACGGGCAGTCGGGACGGTGCCTGAAGCCAGTCCGCCCCCCGGACTCTACCGTCCCGCCTGCCACCCGAGCTCGCAGGTCGGGCTGTCGAGGTCGCCTTTCGAGGCGTAGGTCTCGACCATCGTCGCGTGGCCCGCATCCGCGAAGCGGAACGCGTGCCGGACGAGGTGGGACGCCTCCGGGGAGGCAAGGTTCGTCGCGTCGGCGAACACGAAGACCGGCGCGTCCGCGGCCATGGGCCGGCCTGCCCGGTGCCGGTCTCCTCCCGGGTGCCCGGTCCCGCGCAATCCGCCGGTCCCTTCGACCGCGTTTCCCGTGATGGTCGGGGAACGCGCCGGCAGCCTGTCCCTGCGGAACCGCGTCCTGCGTGTTCTGGACAGGCGCCGCCCGGTCTCCCCGCAGCGGCCGCACGAGAGGAGCGGCGATGCGAGCCCTGATCCTGCTGTCGTTCCTGTCCGGGCTGGTCCTCTCGACGCCGGCCCCCGCCCGGGCGGAGACCTTCGACCTCGACGTCTACGCGTACTGCACGTCGATGGACGCCTGCGGGCAGGGCACGTACTGGGTGTTCAAGCAGTACGTCCTCGACGCGATCGAGGAGGTGAACCTCGAGTGGGCGCCGACCGGAATCACCTTCCGCCCGAACGCGATCTTCATTCCGTGGCCGAACTCGGACTACGAATTCGCGCGCTGCCAGGACGACTTGGACACTGAGGACGTGAACGAGGTCGCACTCTTCGAGCAGTGGAAAGTCGAGATCGCCTCCAAGCAGAAGGGCCGGATTTCGATCCTGCTCAACTGGGTCCCGGGGGGCGACGGGCGTACGTGCTGCTCGGAGCTGCCGATCAACGGCGGCCTGCCGTCGACGACGTACTTCGGGATCCTGTGCGACCTCAATCGCAGCGCGTACGACCTCGGGACCGTGCTGGCGCACGAGCTGGGGCACCATTTCTGCCTCTGCCACACCTTCGGCTTCTCCCGCGGCAGCGAGACCTTCCTCGACCGCGAGGACTGGAACTTCCTGAACGACGGGGACCTTGACTGGAGCGGCGACGACGACGGCTGGTGCGGCGTCTACGACACCGACCCCGACCCCGCGTGGCAGGAGAAGTGGGACTGGAACTCCGACGATAATCCGCCGTCGTACGGCCTCGACCGCGACCAGTTCGGCCTTCGCGACGACCACCAGTGGTGCAGCGCATCCAACGTCGCGGCCCAGGTGCCGCTCGACAAGGGCAGCCCGCACGCGACGCACTGCGCGATGGGTTGCCAGGAGCGCGTCAACGACGTCACCTACGCCTGGTCGCCGCCGGGTGGCGTCGCGCGCGCCGCGCAGAACACGATGGGCTATTGGGGCGCCGATTGCCGCGGCCCTTACGTCCGCGGCGGGCAGGTCCACCGGCCGTTCACGAAGGGCCAGAAGAACAGGGTCCACTGGTGCTACCAGAACTACCGCAAGTCGTATCTCCCCGACGCCTGCCTCTGGCGCGGCGGCGACGCGGACGGCGACGGCATCTGCCAGGCCGACGACAAGTGCAAGGCAGTCTTCGACACGCACGACGCTGACGCCGACCACGACGGCATCGGCGACGTGTGCGATCTGCAGAAGTACGAACCGGGCAGTGCGCCGGACATCGACCTCGACGGGGTCACCCTGTTCGTCGATCAGGACGACGACGGCGACGGGTGCCGCGACTCCGTCGACCAGCACCCGGCGCAGGGCATGATGCTCGTCGGCACCGTGTACGCGTCCTCGTGCGGGTACGGGACGAAGGGGAAGTACCTCTTCGAGGGCCAGGACAGCGACAGCGACGGCTTCCTCGACTGCCGCGACGTGGACGACGACGACGACGGCTGGTGCGACGAGGGCGGGCCGCTCGGCCCCGGCGCGCCGGGGTCGCTGGTTCCCGGCTGCCAGCTCCATCCGCAGGGCAAGGACCCATGTCCGGTCGACCCGGGGCTGACCTGCTTCGCGAGCGGACCGAACATCACCTGCCCGCCGGACTGGATCGTGTGCAACGGCATCCAGTGCGGCGAGTTCGTCCTGAAGCTGTTTCCGGTCGGCGACCCGAATCCGGAGCCGATCACGTTCGACACGTTCCAGCAGTTCGAGGGTGCGTTCTACGTCGCGCCCCTGCCGGGGCAGACCGCCTCGCAGACGGCCCGCACGCTCGCCGGCCAGTTCGATGCGGCCGGGCTCGACCGCGCGGACGGGTCGCTGCTGCGTCTGGAGATCTGGTCCCGCGGCCGCGGAGGCCCGGACCAGTTCGCCGCGCTCGTCGCCGAGTACCCGGCGAGCGAGGTCGACGTCGGCGCGCTCGGGCCCGGCGGCATCGCGCGCTTCGTCCTGCCGACAGACCCCGACCAACCGCTGGCGCTCAGCGACACGACGTTCGGCTTCGGTGTCGGTGCGGCGACCGTCCTCGCCGACGAGGACGGCGACGGCTGGCCCGACGCGTACGACAACTGCGTGGCGCTCCCCAACCCGCGCCAGGGTGATGCCGACGGCGACGGGTTCGGGAATCGCTGCGACGCCGATCTCGACGGCGATCGGCTCGTGACGGCGACCGACGTCGCGCGGGTCGCGGGGTGCGAGGGCGCGGACCTCCTCGCACACGCTCCGTTGATCGAGCCGGCGGGCCTCGGTGGTCGCGTCTACCCGCCGAACCCGTGCGACGGGTACCCGTTCGAGGTGTGCCCCTACAACCTCGCTCGGGGCTGCGTGACCGCCGACCTTGACGAGGACGGCCTCGTCGGGGCCGCCGACGTCGCGTTCGCCGAGGCCGCGCGCGGAATGCCGCCCGGGCCCTCGGCTTACGCGCCGCGAACGCTCCCGTGCGACGCCGGTCGCTGCGACGATGGCGATCCCTGCACCGAGGACCGCTGCGAGGCGGAGGGCTGCGTCCACCTGGGAAGCGTGTGCGACGACAGCGACCTGTGTACGGTCGACGCCTGCGAGGCCGGCACGGGCGCCTGCTTCCACGACGCCGTGGCCTGCGACGACGGCGATGCCTGTACGATCGACGCGTGCGTCCCTGCGACCGGCGAGTGCGCGGCGTCGCCGAGCGACGAGGCCCTCGCGTGCAGCGACGGCGATCCGTGCACGCTCGACGCGTGCGACCCCGCGAACGGCCAGTGCGTCTTCGAGGGGTCCACCTGCGACGACGGCAACCCGTGCACGCTCGACGCGTGCGAGGGGCGGACCGGGGTGTGCGGCTACACGGCGGCGGACGACGGGACCCTCTGCAGCGACGGCGATCGGTGCACGACGGTCGACCGCTGCACCGCCGGCGCCTGCCTCGGCCTCGCGCCCGTCGTCTGCGACGACGGCCTCGCCTGCACGTCCGACCACTGCGCGCCGGCGACGGGCGCCTGCGAGTTCGTCACCGACCTCTGCGACGACGGCAACCTCTGCACCGTGGACTCCTGCACGCCGGACGGGCAGACCTGCACCCACGATCCGCTGCGCGCCGAGGAGCCGGACGGGCTGCGGCTCGTCGACGCGCTCACACTCGAGTGGAACCCCGCCGCTGGAGCTGCGCACGCCAACACGTACCGGGGCACGATCGGCGCCTCGGGTTTTGCACGCTACGACCACGTCTGCTACGAGAGCGCCGACCTCGCCGGGGACGGCCCCGCGCGCAGCCGCGACGCGAGCACGCCGGCCCTCGGGACGGCGTTCTACTACGCCGTCAGCGGCGAGATTCGCTGCGATGAATCGGCGGCGGGCTTCGACTCGGCGGCGCGGCCGCGACCGACGGCGCAGCCCTGCCTGACGCCGCCTTAGGCCCGCCCTCCGGTCCCTGTCGGGCTTGCGCGCGGCGCGCCGCCCGCAGGTCCTCGAGACGCCTCCGGGCGGTCTCCAGGAGGCCGGGGTCCACCAGCGGGTCGGCGGCCAGCGTCGCGTAGCCCTGCGCGACCAGCGGCTCCGCCTCGTCGAGTGCACCGCGCTTCATCAGCTGCGCGCCGAGATCGCTCTTCGCGCGGGCAACCTCCCAGTCGGCTTCCGCGGTCCCCTTCCGCAGCTGGGTGAGGCTCTCCAGGAACCGCTGTTCCGCCTCGGCATCGCGCCCCGTGCGCTCGTAGAGCTGCGCGAGAAGGCGAAGCGTCTTCGCCGCCAGGGGATCGTCGATACCGCGCAGTTCGCGCATCGACACGATCCGCGCGAGGAGGAACGACTCGAGGTCCGCGGATGGCCGGTGCTCGCGGAGCAGGTCGACCATCAGGGCCTCGGTCGTCCACGAGCGGATCGCCTCGGGATGCGCCAGCGCCGCCCGCGCCGCCGTGATGGCCCGCTCCGCGTCGCCGACCGCGCGGTGTGCGCGAGCGAGCGTCGCCAGCTTCAGGAACTCCTTCCGCCCGGTCGCCGCGACGGCGCGCTCGGCGAGCGCCAGCGCGCGGTGCGGATCGCGCTGGTCCGCCGGCTCGACGGTGAGCAGGAAGTTCGCGAACGCATCGAGCACCGTCGGGTCGGCATCCGCCGTGGCGGTCGCCCGCCCATATGCCGCGACAATCGCCCGTGCCGACCCCCGCGCCTCCATGAGCCGGCCGGCTCTCGCGTAGAGGGTCGCGAGATCGCGGCGGGCGCCGAGGGTGTCGGGATGGAGCTCACCCAGCTGCCGTGTCCGGACCTCGATGACCCGCGCATACGCCTGCTCGGCCTCGTCGAAGCGGCCGCCTTGGCTCGCGAGTACCGCGAGATTGCGCAGCGCGCGCATCGTGCGCGGGTGCCCGGGCTCGAGCGCCTTCTCGTAGATCGCGAGCGCCGTGCGCCCCGCGGCGGCACTCTCCGCAGCCTGGTTCAGACGGCTGCAACCGACCGAGACGTCGACCCATGCGTCCGCGGTGTCGGGATGGCCCGGCCCCGCCGTTCGCTCGCGGAGCGCCAGGACCTCGCGATGGAGCGCGAGCGCCTCCTGGTGAAGCAGCAGTTTCGACTTCGCGGTCGCGAGGCGGCGCAGCGCGTCGATCGTGGCCGGATGGTCGGCGCCGAGGCGCCGCCGCAGGATCTCGAGCGCCTCTGCGGCGAGGGCGGCCGCGTCGAAGGCCCGGAACGACCGCGTCAGGGCGTCGACGAGCGCCTCGCGGATCTCCACCGCGAGCCGCCAGTCTTCCGGCGCATCGCGCGCCTGCGCGGCCAGGATCCCGTGCAGGATCGGCTCCGCAACAGCCGGATTCCCCTCTCCGTTCGAGACCCGAGCGGAGAGGAGGCGGGCGCGCAGCGTGTCGGGATGGGAATCCCCGAGCGTTCGCGCGTGATCGAGGACGAGCGCGTCGATCGCCAGCCGTGCTTCGGAGATCTTTCCTTCGATCAACGACAGTTCTGCGAGGAGCCGCCGTCCGCGGAGCCGGTCGCCCCCGGTCGCCAGCGTGAACCGCGCGGCGGCCGCCTCCGCGTGCTCGCGCGCCTCCGGGTACCGCCCGAGGGCGATGTAGCTGCGGGCGAGGGCGAGACGGACCTCGCCCTCGGTCGCCGGCTCGGCGCCCAGCGCGGGGCCGACGGCCCGGGAGGCGTTCTTCAGCACCTCTGCGACCGTCAGCTCGCGGCCGCGGGCCCTCTCCGGCGTAGCGCCGAGGAGCAGTTCGTTGACCAGGAACTGGTTGATCGCCGACGCCCGCGACTCGGCCGACCGCGCGCGATCGCGCTCGTGCAGCGTGACCCGCGCCTGCGTGAGCACGCCGACGACGCCGACCAGAATCGAAGCGCCTGCGACCACGCCCGCAGCAAACGGAACCCTGTGGCGGCGGATCGCCTTCCTCGCGCGGTACGCCGCACTTCCCTTCCGGGCCCCGACCGGTCGGAACTCCAACACGCTCAGAACGTCGCGCCGCAGCTCCTCCACGGTGGCGTAGCGCTCGGCCGGTACCTTGCGCAGCGCCTTGAGCACGATCGCGTCGAGGTCGCCCGCGAGCCGTCGCGACAGCGTGTCCGGACTCGCGTCGCGGCGGACGGCGAGATCGGCGGCCGGGCGCTGGACGAGCGCGTCGCCGTCGTGAACGGTCACGCCCGTGGAGACGGCCCGGCTCGGCGGGATCGGATCCCGCTGCAGCGCCGCGTCGATCAGCGCGGCCGGCGAGCTGCGCGCGTCGCCGTGCGCGCGGTGGCCGCACAGCAGCTCGTAGAGCAGCAGGCCGAGCTGGTAGACGTCCGTCGCGACGTTCGCGGGCTCGCCGCGGAACTGCTCGGGCGCGGCGTACGCGGGCGTCATGACCCGCGCCGCCGTGGCGGTCGCCGCGCCCCTGTCGGCCGACTCCTCGAGCCAGCGCGCGATGCCGAAGTCGAGCAGCTTCACCGCGCCGGCGGAATCCACCACCACGTTCGCCGGCTTTAGGTCGCGGTGGATGACCAGCCGTCCGTGCGCGTACTCGACCGCCGCACAGACCTGCAGGAACAGCCGCAGTCGGGCGTCGATGGGAAGGCGCGCGGCGTCGCAGTGCTCGTCGATGCGGCGACCCTCGACGAGCTCCATCACGAGGAACGGCGTACCGTCCCGGGTGACGCCTCCGTCATAGAGCCGGGCGACGTGCGGATGATGAAGCCGGGCGAGGATCTCCCGCTCGCGGCGGAAGCGGCCGACCGCGGCCGGCATCCGGGCGCCGGCGTCCAGCATCTTGAGCGCGACGCGCTGCGTGAACTCGCCGTCGTCGCGCTCTGCCACGTAGACCACGCCCATGCCGCCGCGGCCCAGCTCCGACACGAGCCGGTACGGGCCGACGCGCGTACCGGCCAACGGCACCGTCACTGTGGACGCGGTCGAATCGGCGTCCAGCACGGCGAGCGCTGGCGTGGAGAGATAGCCCCCGGCATCGCGCTCGGCCGCGATCAGTTCGAAGACGACCCGCCGGAGCTCCGGATCGCCTGCGCACGCCGACTCGGCGCGCCGTGACCGCTCCGGCTCGGCGATCTCGAGGACCTGGTCGAGGATCCGCTCGGCGCGCGGCCAGACGCGCAACAGGTCGTCGTCCACAGGGACCTCCGATCCGAACGGAGCACGCGGAACGGGCCGTGGCGGGGACACCCGGCGGCCGACTCCCCAGGAGTCGTCAGCCCGTCCCGCGAACGAGCGCGTAGAGCAGCGCCTTCGCCTTCTGCCAGTCGCGCTTCACGGTGCGCGAACTGACGCCGAGCGTCTCCGCCGCCTCCTCGGTCGTCAAGCCGGCGAAGAAACACAGCTCGACGACCTCGACGAGCCGCGAACTGACCGTCTCGAGCCGGCGCAGCGCGGCATCGACGTCGAGAACATCCTCCGGCGAGGGTGTCCAGCTCGCGTGCCTTTCGTCGAGCTCCGCGGCCGCGTCGCGGCCGCCGCGCTTCTGCGCGTGGCGGCGCCGCGCGTGGTCGACGGTGATCTGCCGCATGGCGCGCGCTGCGACCGCGAAGAAGTGGCCGCGGTCGCGCCAGTCGACGCGGGTCTGGTCCACGAGGCGCAGATAGGCCTCGTGGAGCAGGTCGGTGGCGTCCAACGTCGCGGAGCCGCGCTGTCCGCGAAGGCTGTTCACGGCGAGTCGTTTGAGTTGGCCGTAGAGGGCCTCGAGCAGCTGGTCGCGCTCCCCGCGGCCACCCTCGCGGACGGCGAGGAGCTGTTGCGTGATCGACCCTGGATCCATGCCGTCGTCATCCGCTCGCCTCTTGGGCTCGAGTCAGGAACCTGGGCGCTTCCCTCCGGCACCGGACCGATCGCGTCAGAAGTCGGCCCGCTGCAGCCGGTACGACGCCAGTGCCGTCGACGCCAGCGTCCACACGGCGACCGACATCACGATGAGCGCGGCGGCCCGACCGGGGCCGCCGGTGAAGCGCAGGAAGGCGAGGCTCGCGGCGCCGAACGCGCCGGTCCCCTCGATGCCGAGCAGCGTCCCCGTGCGGACGGCGCCGACGGGGTTGAGGAGTACGGAGAGGATCAGCACGCGCGACGCCGCACCCGAGGGGAGCAGCGAGGCGACGCCGAGCGCCACCACGTCGGCGAGCACGACCGCGACGAACCAGGCGATGAGGCTGAACGCGATCGCGCGGATCCGCCGCCGGCCGGTCGCACCGGCGCCGATGGCCGCCGCGATGCCGAGGAACACCGCCGTGATCACGAAGGAAGCGAGGACCAGCAGCAGGAACCCCGCGAGCCCCTCGTCCCCCGACTGCGAGTGGACGATGACGCCGGCGACGCCAAAGCCGACGGCCTGCGCGGCGGCGAGCGCCAGGAAGAGGCCGAGGAGCTTGCCGACGAGGACGACCCAGCGCGCGACGGGCTGGGCGTAGAGCAGCTCCGCCGCCCCCCGCTCGGACGCCAGCGACTGCACGCCGAGGACGAGCGTCGTCAACGGCACGAGCAGCAGGACGAGCTGGACGAGCGAGACGGCGGTCCGCGCGAAGTCCTGCACGCCGTGGCCACCGGACAGGACATAGCCCGACCCCGCGACGACGAGCGCGAGCGCCGCGAAGATCGCGGCGAACACCTGCGTCCAGCGCGAGCGGAGCGCGAGGACCAGCTCCGCGCAGGCGAAAAGGGCGATGACGTGGATCACGGTTGCTTCCCGACGAGGGCGTCGAGCGGCACGGGCTCGCCGCCGGCCGCCTCGGGATCGGCCTCGCGCGACGCGGCGTCGCCGTGCGCGACGACGTGCGACCCCATCGGCGTCTCGAGCGCCGCGACGCGCGTGAAGACCGCGGCGTCGGCCTTCGTCCAGGCCTTCGTCCGGTGGTCGGCGACGTACGCGACGGCGCCGGCGGGGAGCTGCCCGGCCCGGAGCTGCGCCGCGAGGCAGCCGATGTCGTCGAAGAAGCGCGGCAGTTCGCCTGGCGCGACGATCTGCGCCGCGAAGCGTGCATCCGAGACCGCCATGCGGCAGTTGGCGCAGGCGTCGTTTCTCGTGTCGAGCGGCGCTGGCTCGGGCGGCCCGCCCGCGCAGGCAGCGGCGAGCAGGACGGCGACGAGCAGAACGAGACGGGTCACGGGTGGTCCTCCACGAGTTCCCGGTAAAGTGTGTCGAGCCGCTCCTCCTCCGCGGTGAGCCCGCAGATCTCCGCGCCTGCCGCGCGGATGGCGTCCAGCACCGCCGGCCTCGACGCGGACGGACCCGGCACCACGAGCTCGTCGCCGTCCCTCCACGTGCCCGGCGCGAGCCGCCCCACCGCGGCGATCAGCCCTCCGGGCCACCCGCCGAGACGCACACGCATGACGCCGCGCTCGGCGAGATGATCGCGCAGCTCGGCGGCGCCCAGCACGGCGGCGAGCCGGCCGCCGACGAGGACCGCGAACCGGTCGGCGAGCCGCTCCGCGTCCCCGAGCTGGTGCGAGGTGAAGAGCACGGACCGCCCCTGGCGGCGGGCCTCCTCGACGACGCCGTAGAACACTTCGAGACCTTCGGCGTCCAGGGCCGCCGTCGGCTCGTCGAGCAGGAAGACCGGCGCCTCGGCCAGCTGGGCGACGGCCAGCCCGAGCCGCTGGACCATGCCGCCCGAGTAGTGGCCGACCGGCCGGTCGCTCGCGCCGTTGAGCGACGCGGAACGCAGCACCTCCGCCGTCCGCCCGGGCGGCGCGCCGCGCAGCCGGCGATAGAACTCGACGACCTCCCGGCCGGTGAACGCCTCGGGGAAGGCGACCCGCTGCGGCAGGTAGGAGAGGATCCGCCTTGCCGCCGGGATGGCTGCCGACCGCGGCGGCTCGCCGAGCAGCACTTCGCCCGAACTCGGCCGGACGAGTCCCGCGGCGGCCTTGACCGACGTCGTCTTCCCCGAGCCGTTCGGCCCGAGCAGCGCCACCACCTCGCCCTGCACGACGTCGAGCGTCAGCGCGTCCACGGCGCGCAGCGCGCCGTAGTCCTTCGAGAAGCCGCGGAAGCGGATCACGCGGCCCTCTTCCGGCGTGGCCGCAGGCCGCGCGTCGCAACGACGACGCCGGCCGCACCGAGTGCCAACGAGACGGCCATGCCGCCGTAGTTGACCCCGCGTCCGCCGCCCTCGAGGGACGGAACGAGCGGGCGGGCCGGCGGCGCGACGAGCGGCGCGGCGTCCTCGACGGGAACCGCGCGGAGCACCGGGAAGACCGTCTCGGCCATGCCGAGCGCGGCGCCGGCGAACCCGTGCGAGAGCAGATCCGCCGACGCGATGTTTCCCCGCAGATGGTCGAAGACGGTCGAGAGGCGGTACGGACGGTCGCTGCGACCGTCGCCGTCGAGGTCCGGGTCGCCGTTCGAGGACCAGTAGTTGCCGGCGAACGCCGTGTCGGTCCGGCGCCCGACCAGCTCGAGCGGCGTCATGTTGCCGACGAACGAGTTCCCCTCGAAACGGTTCGCGCCGCAGGAATCGTAGATCACGATCGCGACGTCCGAGGCCGCGACGACGTTGCCGCGAAACACGTTCCGGTACGAGCCCTCGAGGAAGATCCCGCGGGCGTTGTCGGCGATCAGGTTGTCCTCGGCGAGAACGTCGTCGCAGGCCTTGAAGAGCAGGCCGACGGACGCGAAGCCACGGTTGTGGGCGAAGCGGTTGCGGCGGAACACGATCCGCTTCGAGTACATCAGCGCCGTGCCGGCCGCCCCGTTCTCGAACACGTTGTCCTCGAAGAGGTTGTCGTCGGAGAACATGTAGTGCAGGCCGTAGCGGAGGTCGCGGGCCACGTTGCCGCGGATCGTGCCGTTCGAGGACGACTGGATGTAGAAGCCGTCGCGGACGTCGGACAGGTCGTTGCCTACGAAGCGGAAGCCCCGCGTGTTCCAGACGTGGATCCCGGAGCCCTTCTCGCCCGGGTCACGGCCGTGGATGCCGCGGACCGTGCAGCGCTCGACGACCGCGTCGTGCGCTTCGCGCAGGTAGATCCCGAACAGGGCGCCGCGGATCCGGCAATCGCGGACCGTGGCGCGCGATGCGGCGACGTGGATCCCCGCCGAGTCGCGGCCGAGGTCCCCGCCGTCCCGCCCGTCGATGTCGAATCCCTCGATCGTCACGTCCGACGCGCGGACGCGTACGACACTGCCGGACCCGGAACCGACGAGGAGCGGACGCCCATGACCCACCAGGCGCAGCGGCCGGTCGACGAGCAGGTCGCCGCGGTACTCGCCCGGGCCGACCTCGATCACGGCGCCGGCGGAGGCCGCGTCGATCCGCTGCTGGAGCAGCGACGACTCCGCCGCGCTCGGCCGTCCCTCGAGGCGGCCCGGCGTGGTCACGTGCCCCTCGTCGCCGGCGGCGGCGGGCGCCGCGGCCAGGCCCGCGGCGACCACGGCCCGTGCGACGGCGACCACGGCCCGTGCGATCCACGCGTCACGCCTGGGCACGCCCCTGCCTCCAGCCGAGCCACGTCGCGCCGACCAGCGCCAGGCCGACCGCCACGAACGCGTACGATGCGGCCGCCGGATAGGAGTAGACCTCGAAGTTCGCGAGCTGCTTGTAGCCGAACAGCGGGGGCATGAACGGCTCGACCTTCACCGCCGCGGTCGGCGCCAGTTCGTGCCCGTAGCGCCAGAGCTTGTAGGCGAACGACCAGAGCGAGAAGCCGCCGAAATACACGTACATCACGAGCACGTCGACGAGGTTCGACATGTGGCCGAGGACCGCGGCGCGGAGGAACAGCAGGCCGAGACCTCCGATGACGAACGGCATCCACTGGAACTCCGTGAAGTCCGCCGTCACGAGGTCGCGCATCCCGATGTAGTGGTTCAGGACGTTGATCTCGCGCACGTCCTGGCCGTTGTTCCCGCCGTCGAGCCGGTGGCTGTAGATCTCGAGACGCAGCCCTTCCGGGTACTGCGGCGCGAACATGGTCATCCGGTAGAGCGGCGTCACGTACGTCGGCAGGAGCAGCACCGCGGCCAGGACCAGCAGGATGCGCGGACCGAGCTCCAGGTGGAGGTCGAGGAACCGGTTCGCACGATCGAGGAATCTGCGCATGTCTTGGGCCTCCTGGCCGCGGGGCGTCGCGCTCAGCGGACGATCATGTACCCCTGCATTTCCTGGTGCAGGGCCGAGCAGAAGTTCGTGCAGTAGTACGGGAAGACGCCCTTCTTGCGGGCCTTGAACGTGACGGTCTTCGTCTCGCCCGGGTCGACGACGATGTTGATGTTGTGGTCGAGCAGTCCGAATCCGTGCAACTCGTCGGTCGTCTGCTCGATGTTGGTGATCGCGATGGTGACGTCGTCGCCCTCCCTGAGCTCGAAGTCGGTCGGGGTGAGCGTGGAGCGCACGGCGACCATCTTCACGGTCACCTTGCTCCCCTGGCGCGTCGCGCCCGCGTCCTTGACGTCCCAGATCGCGAGCGGATGCCGGTTCTCTTCCTTCGGATAGATTTCGATCGGCTTGATCTTGTCGGCCTTGATGATCTGCGCGTAGTGCGGCTCGGGCTCCGTGAAGGCGTCGAGCAGGAGCTTCATCTTCTCCTCGGAGATGTCGACGAGTTGCGACGACTCGGGCTGCGATGGGCCGACGGACAGGTGCCGTCCGTGCGACAGCTTGTTCAGCCCGACGAGGTACTTGCCGTCGGGGTTCACGGTGTCACCCTCGGCGGCGGTGAGGTGCCCGATCGAATACGACATCGGGATCTTGTCCACGACTTCCCAGGTGCCGAGTTTCCACTTCGCGATCGCGCTGTCGACGAACAGCGAGGTGTACGCGTACCCGTCCGGGCCGAACTGGGTGTGCAGCGGTCCGAGGCCGACCGGCACTTCGGCGTCCTTGATCGACTCGTACTTGAGGACGGGGATACCATCCTCCTCGCCGTTGAAGTCCTTGTTGCGGATCGCGGTCTGGACCTTCTCGAAGTTGAACGCCGTCGTCACGCCCTGCAGCTTGCCCGAGCCGATGATGTACTTGCCGTCGGGCGAGACGTCGACGCCGTGAGGTGACTTGCCGCACGGAAGCAGGTAGGCGAGTCCCGGCACCTTCGCCGGGTCGAGGACTCGCGCGCCGCCGACCATCTCCCCTTTGCCCTCGGCGGCCGCCCTTTCCGCGGCGCGCCAGTCGACCGCGACGATGAAGTCGCGGTCGCGCTGGGTCGACGTGACTTCCAGCTTGCCCGTCGCGCGCTCGCTGTTGTAGCAGGTGTAGAACATCCAGCCGTCGGAGACCAGCTTGCCCGCGTCGCCGAGATCGTAGTCGAACGGCGGCATCAGGATTTCCCAGCCGAGGCTCATCTCGCCGGACTTCGGGTCGATCTTGACGCCGACCAGGACGCCCTTGTACTCGGTGGCGTACTTGTCGAGTCCGGCCACCGTACCCTTCGGGATCGGGATCGAGAACCGGGTGCCCATCATCGCGTACTCGGTGTTCGGCGTCACGAACGACGACGCGTGATTGCCCGACACGTTGGGGATCGGCCCGAGGATCTGCTTGGTCTTGAAGTCGCGCAGGTCGATGCGCGCGATCCGGCCGTTCATCTCGTTCACGAACAGCCAGCGCCCGTCGTAGTCACCGTTCGTCTCGGAGAGGGCGGGGTGATGGACGTCTCCCCACGTCAGCTCGCCGAGCATCTTCCTGCTCTCGTCGTCGAAGCCGTACCCGGTGGCCGGATACGGCGTGAAGACCGGGATCGTCGAGATGTGGCGCATCGAGGGCAGGCCGTAGACGTAGACCTGACCGGAATGGCCCCCCGAAGCGAACATGTAGTACTCGTCGAGGTCTCCGGGAGCGACGTAGACCTTCATCGCCGCGGTCGCCTGGTCCGAGACCGTGGTCCTCCCCTTGCCCTTCTTCGGCGCGCTGGGAGCGCAGCGGCCAAGCAGCAGCCCGAGCGCCGCGACACCGACGGTCACGACCACCGCCGTCCGCAATCCTCTTCCTCTCATGCCGCGTCTCCTTCCCGGTCCGCTCGGGTTTCCGGCCGTTGTCAGTGCGTCGAGCCGCCGGCCGTACCGGCGGCCGCGCGGCGCTGGTGCTCGGCAAACGCTTCTCGCAGTTTCTCTACAGCGATCGCCCGCTCCTCCGGGCTCAGGATGATCTGGCGCGACAGGACGACCGACATCGTCCCCGTCGGCGCGCGCAGGAAGTCGTCGAGTGTCCGGCCGAAGCGCTTCTGCACGTCCTCGACGGCCGTCGAGAGGTCCGGCCCGATCTGCGCCGGAGCCTTGACGTCGAAGACGCTGATCGAATGGCACACGAAGCAGCCGGTCTTGACGAACCAGGCGCCCGGACCGGTCTTCATCCGTTCCTCCGCAGCCCGCTCGTCGGCCGTCGGCACGTCGTGCCGAGGCGCGCCGGCGAGAAACATCGCCGGCACCTGCGTACGGCGCCAGGACGACACGAGCATCGCCAGCGCCTGGGCCTCCTTCGTGGTCAGGTTGAAGTTCGGCATCACGGTCTCCGGCACCAGCGCGCGCGGGTCCTTGAGGTGCGCGACGTGCCACGCGAACGCCGTTTTCTGGCCGGAGAGCCGGCCGTACTCGTACTGCTCCGGCGCCTTGTCGCCGACGTAGGTCAGATCGGGCCCGATCGTGCCGCCCCGCCCGTTGATGACGTGGCAGGCGCGGCAGCCTTTCGCCTGGAGCAGGTCCTTGGCCAGGTTGATGAAGTCCGCACCCTGCGTCTCGCGGTCGTAGCGGTGGCACGTGTTGCAGTTGATCTGGATCAGCGCGCTCTTGTTCTCGGCGATCGAGTAGGCCTCGCCCATCTCGCTCCCGAGCAGGGGCTCTTCCCAGTGCTCGACCGGCCCGTGGGCCGGCCCGGCGTCGACGGCCCAGCCCATGCCGCCGTGGCACGAGGTGCAGCCGAACGTCTCGACCGGGTGACGGCGCAGGATCTCCGGCGGGTGCGTCCGGTAGGGCTCCTCGGCGTCCTCGAATCCCTTCCACGCCGTCGCGAGGTGACAGCTCACGCAGCGGTCGGCACGGCCGAGCGCGGGGACCCACACCTGCTGGAGCCCGCTCGGCACGGTCCGCGCCTTGTCGGCGCCGAACTTCTGCTCGACGAGTTGCCGGAACTCCCACTGGTAGTAGCGCCATTCGTGCTCGCGGTCGTTCCGGGCGAAGAGGATCGTCGAGAGGACCAGGACGATCCCGATGCCGGCGAGCACGGGGCGGTCGAGCCGCGGATAGGGCGAGTCGGTCCGCTTTTCCATCGCCTAGATCCTCCCGGGCAGTTCGGGCCAGGGCTGCCACGGCCAGTAGAAGTGCCAGTACGGCCCGCGGAAGAAGGTCCCGATCACCGTCAGCACGATGACCGCGAGGCAGATCAGCAGGAAGACGGCGTTCTGGGTCCTGCGCGAGACCGGGAACCAGGCCCCGGCGGCTGCGGCGGGACTGCGATCGAGCCATGGCCAGAGCACGAGCGCGACGAGCAGGAGACCGGGCAGGACGACACCACCGATGAAGGCGCCGTTGATGGTGAACGAACCGATCCGCACGGTCGTGTCGGTGACGATCTCCTGCAGCCAGAGGAAGTACCACGGCGCCTTCGCGGGGTTCGGCGTGATCAGCGGGTTCGCCGCCTCCTCGAGCGGCGAGCGGATGAAGGTCGACAGGAGGCTGATCAGGGCGAAGGTGCCGAGCACCGCGACGGCCGCCCGCCGGGTCAGGTCCGGGACCGCGTTGACGGTCGTGTCCGGTGCCTCGATGCCCGTGGCGCGGACCGTCGGCGCGGTGCCGCGCGCGACGCCGAGCAGGGTGTAGGTCTTGGTCGCCGAGGGCACCGTCGGCGCCTTCTCCGCGAGCAGCGCTACGCGGTCCGCGCGCGCGAGGCCGCCGTCCTTGCGGACGCGCCACATGTGGTAGAGGAACAGCGCGCCGAGGAACCCGGGCAGCACGAGGACGTGCAGCACGTAGAAGCGGATGAGCGTGGGCTGGTCGATCGCCCGGCCGCCGATCATCAGTTCGCGGGCGGTGGGCCCGACGAAGGGCACCGAGGACGCGATGTTGGTGCCGACGGTGACGGCCCAGAAGGCCAGCTGGTCCCACGGCAGCAGGTAGCCGGTGAAGGAGAGGAACAGCGTCAACAGCAGCATCCCGACGCCGATGACCCAGTTCCACTCGCGGCGTTGTCCCTGGCCTGCGCCGTTCTTGTATGCGCCGGTGAGGAAGACCCGGACCATGTGCAGGAAGACGACGGCGACCATCAGGTGAGCTGACAGTCGGTGGACCGACCGGATCCACGAGCCGAACGTCACGACCCACTCGATGTCCTTGACCGACGCGTAGGCGCGCTCGACCGACGGGACATAGAGGAAGAGCAGCGGCAGGCCGGAGAGGATCAGCAGCAGGAAGAGCGCGGCGCTGATCGTGCCCAGCCAGAACGAGTAGTTCCAGTCCAGCGACGCCTTCTGGACCCGCGCGGGGAACCAGTGCAGCGCGAAGTTGGACACGACCGCGTCGCCGGCTTCGCGGTCGGAACGCGGCCGGAAGCTCCAGAGGCGCTTCGTCCGGACGCCGGGAGCGGCGGCGGCTTCGGCGGGCTGGACGTCGGGCTGGGTCATCGGCGGGTCCTCCCTCAGACCGTCAGGCGGAAGTCGCGGCCGACGGGGCGCGCGAGGTCGACGACCAGCTGCCCGTCGTCGGTGGCCAGCGACAGCTCGTACCACTCCAGGGGCCGCGGCGCGGGGCCGGAGACGTTCCCGCCGTCGCCCGAGTACTTCGAGCCGTGGCACGGGCACTGGAACGCGTGCGTCAGGCGAAGCGGCGCGCCGTCCGCGGTCGTCGTCTCGGGCCGCGACATGGCCTCGGCCCGTACCGTGCAGCCGAGGTGCGTGCAGACCGCGGAGATCGCGTGGAAGACGTTCCCGTCGCGGAAGACGAACAGGCGCTCGTCGGGCAGGAACTTGAGCCCGTCCGGGAACTCGGCCGGCAGCCCGATCTTCACCGTCGTCGGCGCATCGTAGGAGACGTTCGGCACGAGCGAACGCAGCGAGGCGCCGCCCTGGGTCACGATTCCGAGGACACCGGCCCCTATTCCGCACTTCACGAGGAACTCGCGCCGGTCGCCCTTCTCCTTCCCGCTCATCGACTCTCCTCCCCGGCGCCGACCGAGGGCGGCGCGAGACACTCGGTGATCTGGAACCGCTCCATCGTCATCGCGTCCGTGGGGCAGCGGATCGCGCACAGCCCGCAGCGGATGCAGCGCTCGTCGTCCTTGATCATCGCGGACAGCGGCAGGTCTCCTCCCGCGGCGCGTTCGGCGAGCGCGGCGCGCTCGGTCTCGTCGATCCCGAGCTCATCGAACGGAACGAGCGCGAGGCAGTGCTCGGGGCAGATGTCGACGCAGCGGCCGCACAGGACGCAGGCCTCCGGGTCGTAGATCGTCTGGACGTGACAGACGACGCAGCGTGCCGCCTGGCGGGCGGCCTGCTCGGCGCCGTACACGGTCTCGACTTCCGCGATCCCGGTCCGGCGTCCGAGGTCCAGCGTCGGCGGCGCCTCGCGGTCGAGCAGCTCGAACCCGCTGATCATCCGGTAGCGTGAGGTCGGCAGCTTCTCGATGTCGAGCGTGACGTCGAGGCGCTCGCGGTCCGCGCCCAGGAACTCGTGAATCGAGCGCGCGGCCCGCTTGCCGTTCGCCACGGCCTCGATGAGATTGCGCGGACCGAAGGCGATGTCGCCGCCGGCGAACACGCCCGGCGCGGATGTCGCCAGCGTCGCCGGATCGACGCGGATCGTGCCGCCGGCAGTCAGCGCGACGCCGTCCTCGTCCCGCAGGAAGGAGAGGTCGGGACGCTGCCCGATCGCGAGGATGCACGCGTCGGCCTCGACCGTGACGACGTCGGCATCGTCGTAGACCGGCGCGAAGCGACCGTTGGCGTCGAAGACCGACGTGACGCCGCGCAGCTCGATCTTCTGCAGGCTGCCGTTGCCGAGGAAGCGGAGCGGACCGCGCCGCGGGACGAAGGTCACCCCTTCGTTCTGCGCTTCCTGGAACTCCTCCTTGCCTTGGGTCGTGCGCAGGACCGGCATCTCGTCGAAGTTCTCGAGGGAGACGATCGTGACCTCGGCGGCGCCCCCGCGGAGCGCGGCACGCGCGGAGTCGAGCGCCTCCTTCATGCGGGCTTCGCCTTCTCCGGCGAGTGCCGTGCGCTCGGCGTCGGCGGCGAGCCTCAGGACCGTCCGCGCGGCGTCGAAGGCGACGAACCCGCCGCCGATCACGACGACGCGCCCGCCGAGGTCGACGCGGTATCCGCGGTTGACGTTGAGCAGGTAGTCGATCGCCTTGACGACCCCGTCGAGTTCGACGCCGGGGATCTGCAGGTCGCGGCCCTTGGCCACCCCGACCGACAGGAAGAACGCGGAGAACCCCTCTCGGCGCAGGTCCGCGAGCCCGAAGGACGGTGTGAGAGGCGTCCCGCGCCGCAGGGTTACACCCAACGCGAGGATCCGCTCGATCTCGGCCTGGACGAGCGAGCGCGGCAGCCGGTATTCGGGGATCCCGAAGCGGACCATGCCACCGGGCTCGTCGGCAGCGTCGAAAAGGGTCACGTCGTGGCCGAGCAACGCGAGGTCGTGCGCGGCCGACACGCCGGCCGGACCGGCGCCGATGACCGCGACCTTTCGCCGGGGGCCCGGTGCCGCGCTCCCCGGAACGTGCTCGACGAAGCGGTTGCCTTCGGCGAGCGGCGCTGCGCGCAGGCGGCGCTGCGTCTCGGGGCGGACCGACTCGACGCCGAATCGCTCCGTCACGAAGCGCTTGAGGGCGCGGATCGACACGGGCGCGTCGATCGACCCGCGGCGGCACGCGTCCTCGCAGGGCGCGGCACAAACCCGGCCGCAGATCGAGGCCAGCGGATTCGGCGCGCGTGCGACCAGGTAGGCGTCCTCGAACCGCTGCTCGGCGATCAGCTGCACGTAGCGCCCGGAGTCCGTCGCCACGGGACAGGCCGACTGGCACTTCACCTGGGCCTTCCACAGGGCGAGATCGGGCAGGCGGACCGGAATGGGCATGGCTCAGCTCCGTGCGCGCCGGACGGCGGGCCGTCGGGCATGGTCGTCGGTGCCTGTCCCTCGCTTCAGCGCGGGGAGCGGTTCGAGCGAGTCGAGTCCCGCGAGGTCGGCGATCGTCCGCTCCTCGAGGAAACGCCGGAAGTTCCAGCGCACGTCGGTCCAGCACCCGACCTCGCTGCAGGTCCCGTCGTCGACACACGGCTCGGCGGGGTTCCGCACGCAGCGTGCCCGGCGTGTGGACCCGTCGATGATCCCGACCACGTCCATCAGGCGGATTTCGGCCGCGGCCCCGGTCAGCCGGTGTCCGCCATGCGCGCCGCGCGTGGCGCTGAGGAGGCCGGCGCGAGTGAGGGCCGCGAGCACCTTCGACAGGTAACCGGGCGGGATGCCGAGGCGGGCCGCGAGATCGTGCGTCGCCACTCTCACGCCGGTGCCCGCGCGGGCCAGCGCTACGAGGGAACGGATCGCGTACTCGGCCGTCAGCGTGAGCATGGAGGTTTATTCCGGAGTTTCGTATCCTTTTATACTCTAGTTCGTTTCACCGAGGGCAAGGACCCGAGGCATCTTCTTTTTTGCTGGAGAGGACCGGTCGCCGCGCCGCCCGCGCGGCCCTGACTAACTCATCAGCTTCGGCGGCCGCCGCTCAGTAACGCCGGGCACCGCCAACGTAACCGAGCGCGCGGAGCCGCTCGATCTCTTCGGGATCCGACGGCCCCTCGACGATGCGGGCGCGCGTGAAGCGCGGGTTGCGGCGTTGCCACGCGTCGAGCGCCGCCACCAGGCCTGCGACGCGGGCGTCCCCCTCCGCCGCCAGGTCGCGCCGTTCGCGAGGATCCGCCGCCAGGTCGAAGAGCTGCACCGAGCGCCGCGGCGCGTGGCGCCGGTAGAGCTTCAGCGGACCCATCCGCAACGCGCCGTGCTCGAACGGCGGTCGGTCCAGCTCGGTCACGACCGGCGCGTCCGCGGCCCCATCGCGCGGCGCCGTCCCCGGCGACGCGGCGGACGGACGGGTGAGAAGGCTCGTGCCCGGCACCCCTTTCGGCAGCGGAACCCCCGCCGCCTCGCACAGCGTCGCGAACAGGTCCGCGTTGCCGACCGGTGCCGCCACCCGGCGCGGCGCCTCGCCCGGCACGCGCACCAGCAGCGGGACGTGGACCTCTTCCTGGTGCAGCGAGTTCCCGTGCCCGAGGAAGCCGCGGTCGATCAGCGACTCCCCGTGGTCGGACGTCACCGCGACCACGGCGCCGGCCGCGACGTGGTCCTTCACCAGCTGGCGCAGCGCCGCGTCCGCGGCGGCGACCTCGCTGTCGTAGAGGGCGTGCAACGTGCCGCGCAGCGACCCGTCCCCCGGCGGCTTGCGCATCTCGAGCCGCCACGCCGAGGGCGGCGCATTGCTCCAGCGCGCGACGAGCGCGGGATCGAGGCCGACGCCGTCGATGTAGGGGGCGCGCGCCTGGTACGACGCATGCGGGTCGACGTAGTGAACCCAGAGGAACATCGGCCGCCCCGCGGGGCGTCCGGCGAGCAGCTCCGCCGCGGCCGTGTTGACCTGCGGCGCGTCCACCCACGGGATCTCGCGGAACAGCCGGAAGCCGCGGGCGAACCCCGTGCGGCGCGCGAGGTGGGAGTTGGTCGAGATCCCGGCGGTCCAGTAGCCCGCCCGCGCAAAGGTCTCGGCGAGCACCGGAAACGATTCGTCCAGGTATTCCTGTTCGAGCGCGACGTCGCCCTGGACCGTTCCGTGGATCACGCCGTGGGCGCGCGGCGGGAGCCCGGTGAAGATCGAGGCCATCGAGGGTGGCGTCCAGGAGGACGCGGAGGACGCGGCGTCGAAGACCACGGACCCTGCGGCGAGCTGCTCGAGGAACGGCGTGGTGCGGCGCGCGTAGCCATGGACGGAGCAGTGGTCGGCGCGCAGCGTGTCGATGGTGATCAGCACGACGTCGGGACGCGGCGCGCCCCGCGCGGTCGGTGGCCTGCGCGCGGGCGGCACGCCCGCGGGTGGCGCGTCCGCGGGTGACGAGCCCGAGGGTGGCGCACCCGCGGGTGGCGGGCCCGCGGCGCCGGCGAGCAGGGCGGCGAGGACGAGGCACGCGCCCGTGCGGGGGAGCGAGCGTGCGGACCCGGCGGGCATTCGACGATCTTAGCGGAGGTGCGCGGACGGCAGGGGGACGCACCGCGACGGCGGATCTGCCCGCCACCGCCTCGGGACTACCGTCCCGCCTGCCGCACGAGCTCGTAGGTCGTGCTGTCGAGGACGCCTTTCGAGGCGTAGGTCTCGACCATCGTCACGTGGTCCGCGTCCGCGAAGCGGAACGCGAGCCGGACGAGGTGGGAGGCCTCCGGGGAGGCGAGGTTCGTCGCGTCGGCGAACACGAAGACCGGCGCGTCCGCGGCCGAGGCCGGATCCAGCTGGAGCCGGGGCTGGTTGCGCTGCGCGCAGTAGTGCGTGGCGAGGAGCCGCGCGCCGTCGAGGTGGAAGATCGTCAGCGTCTCGCGGCCGGGCGTCGTCCCGAACGTCTCGACGAGCGCCGACCCGGACGCGACGAGCCGGAACGAGACCGGCACCGACCGCGTGCCGGCCGTCGCCGTCCAGGTGCCCGCGAGCGACGACAGCCGGTCGTACGCGGCGGACGGAGCGGACGACGCGCCCGAGCCGGGCGCACCGGGCCCGGCCGGGGCAGGTCCGGCCTTGAACTCGACCTCGATGATATCGAGCGGGCCGTCCCCCGTGTTCACGAGCGCGTGCCGGGTGGGCTCGAACCACGCGACCACGCCTTTCTGCAACGCGACCTCGCGCGCCGCCCCGTCCGGGGCGATCGAGCGCACCTTCCCGTCCGCCAGCGGGATCACCAGCCGCGCGGGGTGCCCGTGCATCGGGACCTGCTGCCCCGCGGGGTAGCGGTTGCGCAGCACGCGCACCGCGTCGTTGTCGAACGTGACCGTGGACAGCCCGGGCGCGACCGCGACCGGATCCTGCGCGAGGACGAACGGCGCGCCGAAAAGCGCGGCGGCGGCAGCAGTAACGGCGGCGGCGGTGGCGGCGGCAGCCCTGGCCGCGGCGGCGTGCCGGACGATGGCGCGGAGGCAACGGAGGATGAACATGCGGCAGAGGATACGCGATGCGCCGCGGAGCCCCCGCAGGAGCGTGGCGTCCTCGTCCGTGCGTCCCCGCGCGGCGGGGGCGGCATCGTGGCACCCTACGCGGGACGGCCGGGGCGAGCCGGGGAGCCCGACGCGATGCGATCGATGACGGACGACGCGCTGACCGGGCGCTGCACGCGGTGCTGGATCCGCCGCGGGCACTGCGTCTGCGCGCACGTCCCGCGCCTCGACACGCGCGCCGAGCTGCTCGTGATCCGGCACCGCAAGGAAGCCTGGAAGTCGACCAACACGGCGCGGATCGCCGGGCTCGCGCTCGCGCGGCTGGTGCTCGAGGAATACGTCGCGGACCGTGGGTCCGACCACGCGTCGCTCGCGCCGCTGCTGGCCGGGGACGGGGTCGCGCTCGTCTACCCGGCGGAGCCGCGCGCGGAGTGGCCGGCCGTCCCGCCGCGCCGGCTCGTCTTCCTCGACGGGACGTGGCGCCAAACGCGGCGGATGGTCCGCCGCATCCCGGCGCTCGCCGCGCTGCCGCGCCTGTGGCTCGCGCCCGGGCCGCAGCACGACGCGGTCACGCGCCTGCGCGAGCCGAGCCTCCCGGGCGGCCGCTCGACCCTCGAGTCGATCGCGGACGCGCTGCGGGCGACGGGCGAGGGCGACGCCGCCACGGCGCTCGACGCGCTCCACGCGCGCTACGTCGAGCACGTGCTGCGCGCGCGCGGCCGCCGGGAGTCGGCGGTCTCGTAGGTTGCCACATCGGGAGCGGGCGGCGAGCGGATCCCGTTGCGCACGTGCCGCACGCGCCGTTCCCGGCCGCGGCGCAGGTGGTGTTACGCTGGGGCCGCTGGAGGCTGGGCGCCGACAGTTGTGCACGCTTTGCGGGGGCTCGATGCTCGACAAGGCCGTCGAACGATTCCGCGCGAAGACCGTCACCCGCAAGTTCCCGGCGATGATGGCCGAGTTGGGCTTCGAGAAGCAGCCGGGCGCGGGTTGCGTGCGGGTGGTCGACGGCAACCGGTGGCACGTCTGGCTGCAGAAGTTCAGTCGCCAGCCGGCCTTCCGCGTGGCGATGTCGTTCACGGCGCAAGGGAGCGAGACGTCGACGGTGGAGTTCGCGGACAGGTGGACCTGTCGGGACAGCCCGGCCGGACGCAGGTTCGACTTCAACATCCGGTGGGACGTCGATGCGGCCGAGCGTTGCCTGCGGGAGATCCGGTCCTTCGTAGAAGTCGTCGCGATCCCGTGGTTCGAATCCCAGGCGGCGGACGCGAGGCGTGCATGACCCGCCGACGCGGTGGACCGTGATCCCTGGGCGTGCGGTCCGGCCACGGCGTCTCGGCGCGCGACGGCAGGGGCGCGCGACGCACCAACGCGTTGGACGGCGATGCGAACGGGGCTGATCTCCTACGATGGCCTGCCGGTCGGAAGCGGCGGTGGCCATGGATTGGGTCGCCTGGCCGCCCGGGACGCGTGGTCGGCGACGCAGGCCTTCCTCCGAGCCTGCACGACGGCAGGCACGCCCACGCAGCTCACGCTGACCCTCAATTCCGTCGAGGATGACGCGCCGGCCGTCGTCGACCGGTGTCGGACGTCCGCCGTCGCGGCGCTCGATCTGCACCCCTCTCCCCACGAGAGTCGGGACTACGGCGGGAAAGGTACCGGCCTGATCTGGAAGCTGGCCGTCGACCAGGCGGACGCCGCGATCGCGTGGCGTGAAGCGCTCGGTCCTTTGCCGTCGAACTGGCTTGGCGGTCCGGCAGTCCTGGCGATCGACTTCCAGCTTCGCTTCAGGGCCGCGACGGGCGAGCAGGAGCTGCCCTACCAGGAGCCTGCCTGTTACCTCGGCCAACCTTACGACGGATACGGCACCCGGCTCGGCGAGTCGCGATGCCGGCTCACCGTGTCCTCGCGAAGCTCGCTCTCCGTGATCTTCTTCCTGCCGTTCGAGGCGCCGGGCCCGGAGCTTTGGTCGTACGTGGCGTTCCTGCAGTCCCGATTGCCGTTCAAGTTCTCGTCCAGGCACTGGAGGCACTGGCGGCTCACGAAGAACGCTGCCGCATTCGTCGCAAGCAACATCAAGAACCCCGTCCTGGGGTCCCAGGCTGCCGACTGACAGAAGCTGACGCCGTGCTCGGCACCAGTGCCGAGACGTCAGCCCAGCCCTGCGTCAGACCAGCCCTGCGTCAGACCCGTCCTGCGTCAGACCCGTCCTGCGTCAGACCAGCGCCTCGAGGTCGGCGGCGAGGGCACGCGCGAGCGCGGCGGCGCGGGGATCGGCCGCGGCCGCGGCCGCGATCAGGGCGGGCACGCGCTCCTCGAGCCGCAACGGGCGCCGCGGGCACTCGCGCGCGGCGTACGCGAGCAGCCGCTTCTCGCCCGGGTGCGCGCGGCCGTTCAGCGCGAACAGCACGTCGAAGAACGAGGCGAGCCACGCGGCCGCGCGGTGGTTCGCGGCCACGGCGTCGCCGCGGCACACGGCGACCTCCAGCTGGTGCGCGAACGAGCTGACGTGCGCGTCGAGCAACGGCAGGTTCTTCGCGACGATCGCCTCGCGCAGCGCGGCCGGGTACGGCACGTCCGCCGCCCGCGCGCGGAGGGCCGCGAACCAGCCCGTGGGGTCGTGCAGCGGCGTCGAGTCGAGCACGTTGCGCCAGAAGCAGGTGCTGTAGCCGACGGACGCCTCGTGCCGCTCGAGGACGACCGCGAGCCGGTCCTCGATCCACGCGGGACGGCGGTACATCACGTCCACGCCGAGCCCGCTGGCGGCGTCGGTCCACTCGTCGCCAGGCTCGAAGAACGTGTTGCCGATGGCGCGCACGGTCGCGTCGCCGGCCACGCCGGCGCGCGCGGCGAGCGACGGCTCGGGATCCGCGTAGACGTACAGGTCGATGTCGGACGCCGCGTCGGCCGCGCCCGCGCCGGTCGAGCCGGCGAGCACGACCGCCACCACGCCGTCGATCCGCGCGAAGCGCCGGGCGACACGCCCCGCGACCTCTGCGGCCGCATGCCTGCGTTCCATGGGCCAAGAGTAGCGGAACGGGAGGTTGCGGACGAAGAGGCCGGGGCAGAGCGGGACACGATCCGTGGGAACATTCGTCGCCCGCTTCTCCGGCGCACGGGGGGACCGACGATGCGCGTCACGCGACAGACCGTGGACCTCTCCGCGTACCCCGACCTGGTCGTGATCTACCTCGGGATGCGCGTGAACACGTGGACCGGCATCCGGACGGTGCTGGATTTCGGGCCGCGGATCGCGCGGGCGATGGAGCCGCCGCATCCCGACGGGCTGCTCCTGCACCAGCCGCTGATCTGGTCGCTGTTGTGTACGACGACATGGCCCGCGCGCCCATCGGGCTGATGCGCTTCGCGCCGGTCGTGGAGGCGCGCGGCCCGATGTTCTCGGCGCGGACGCGCGCGCGTCGCGACGGCCCGCCGCAAGGCGATCCCGCCGTCGCCGAGGGCGATCTCTACCGCGAGCGTCGCGGAGCCCCGCGACCCTCGACCCGCGACCCGCGACCCGCGACCCGGGTTCGTCGCGCGGGGCCGTGGCGCCCGCGGTACCATCCCGGACGGGCAACGGGGGTTTGTCGATGAGCGATCCGGTCAAGCGCGACGCGACCTACGATGACCTCGTGGACCTGCCCGAGCACGTCGTCGGCGAGATCATCGCGGGGGATCTCTACGTGTGGCCGCGCCCGCGCCTGGGTCACGCGTGGACGGCGAACGTCCTCTCCGGGCGGCTTCTCTTCGGGGTGGGCAGGCCTGTCGGGGTGGGCGGGCCCGGCGACGCCCCCGAGGGGTGGTGGATCGTGGGCGAACCCGAACTCCACCTCGGCGCCGACGTGCTCGTCCCGGACATCGCCGGCTGGCGCCGCGCGCGCATGCCCGCGTTCCCCTCGGACGCGGCGTTCGTCGAACTCGCGCCCGACTGGGCGTGCGAGATCCTGTCTCCCTCGACCGCGCGGCACGACCGGGTCCGCAAGCTGCCGGTCTACGCGAGCGCCGGCGTCGGCCACGTCTGGTTGATCGACCCCGCGGCGCGCGCGCTCGAGGTCTTCGTCTGCGAGCCGGCCGGCATCCTGCTCGCGGGAGCGTACGCCGGCGACGCACGCATCAAGGCAGCGCCCTTCGGGACGCTCGAACTCGATCTCGCGGAGTGGTGGGCTCCCGCGTGATCTGAGGCGTCAGGGCGTCAGGGGCCCAGGAAGAACGCGACCACGGCCGCGAGCAGCAGCAGGATCCCGAGGACGCCCGCGACGAGCGGGACGCGGGACGGAGACGCCGCCGAGTCGGACCCCGAGGAAGACGCCGCGTGCGACGCTGGGCTGGGCGCCGCGGGTCGCGCTGCGGCGGCGGGTCGCGCCGCGGAGGCGGGGGCCTTGTGCGCGGCCTGCGCGACGGCGCGCGGCGACATCGCGACGGTGCTCGCCGTGCGGACGGCCGCGCCGGCGGCCGACGCGGCCGCCGCCGGGCGGGGCGAAGCCCCGCCCCCA
>JADHED010000379.1_pt1 | contig 55498 bp, 55 predicted proteins | sample 8952041 | NCBI WGS metagenome assembly JADHED01 (sample SAMN16124423, study PRJNA663239) | bioreactor sludge metagenome | isolation source: sludge (control) | place: India:Bengaluru | collected 2018-09-08 | reverse complement strand
CGGAGTCGAACCGATGACCTCTTGCATGCCATGCAAGCGCTCTAGCCAGCTGAGCTAATTCCCCATGTGTTTTCAAAAGAACTTTTTATTAAATCAACTGATGACCTTCCCGATGCTTCGGGACGCTCTAGCCAGCTGAGCTAATTCCCCATAAGGAGGCTGCAAATATAACTTTCCTGCAACCATTTGGCAAATTTCTTGTTACCTTTAAATACAACTCATTAGTACTATGTGGAGGCAAATTCTGACGTATTTCTACATACGTAAAAAAGATCCGAATGCACCGTCGAATATAAACATCAAGTTTATGCATGGTATGAACAGAATATCGCTGTTCATATTCTTGGTGGGCATCATTGTAATGATAATCCGGTTGCTGAGAAGCTAAAGTAACTGCTTACTTAAATAGATGTTTAAACAAAAGCCGCTCAGTTGAGCGGCTTTTGTTTGTTTATGCGTTGTGTTTGCGAACGTATTTGGTAAGTATTACAATTACTTGTCCTTCTATCTTGCCTTCTATCTGTTCAGTATTGTCTTCTACCAGGCGGATGTTTTTTACTACTGTGCCCATTTTGGCATTAAGTGTAGTGCCTTTTACGTCCAACGATTTGATGAGTACTACTGTATCTCCCGCATTTAGTGTAGCACCATTGCAATCTCTGTGCAGATCCACGCTACTATCATTATCATGGTCGCCTGTAGCTTTTGCCCAAGCAAGCCTTTCGTCATCCAGATACATCATATCCAGTGCATCAGATGCCCAGCTTTCATTTCTGAAACGATTGAGCATACGCCAACTTATTACCTGTACACCCGGCACCTCGCTCCACATACTTGTTGTCAGGAATGCCCAATGTTTCGCATCCAGGTCTTCTTTCTTATCTATTTGTGCAACACACTTGCTGCAGATATAGATGCTGTTGTCCTCGTTGCTGCTGGTTTGTGGCTGTATTTCGTACACCTGCAGGTTTGTTTCAGACCCGCAGAGTTCACATTTGTTTTCGCTTCTCAGTTTTAATTGTGCATCAAGTTTCATACCCGAAAAAATCTTAGGGGCGCAAAGCTAATTTTTTAAACTAACTATTTTGATGATTTTGGTTAGCGTAGCATGCTAACAATAGCCTCTGCAGCATTGTCAGAAGCATTGCTGTTGCCCAGCAGATGCCATAGCTGACTATAGTCTGCTTTTAGTTTGCTGATGTGGTCTTTATTGCACAGAATCTTTTCGAGTTCCTGTTTCAGCATTTCTTCGTTAAGGTCTGCCTGTATCAGTTCGGTAATTACTGGCTTATCCATAATCAGGTTTACAAGGGATATGTATTTTACCTTAATCAGTTTTTTTGCCAACCAGTAAGATATGGGATTGCCCTTGTAGCATACCACCTGCGGTACGCCAAACAGTGCAGTTTCAAGCGTTGCAGTACCACTGGTTACCAATGCGGCTGTGGCCTGTTTTAGCAGATTGTAGGTCTGTCCTTTTGCAAGTTGTACTTGCTGATTGCCAATGATGGATGTATACAGTTCGTCGGGCTGAGATGGAGCCTGTGCAATGATGAATTGATAATTGGGGTAGTGCTTTACAGCCTGCAACATAATGGGGAGCTTCACTTTTATCTCCTGCGCACGGCTGCCGGGTAGCAATGCTATTATCGGTTTATCTGCAAGTTTGGTTGCAGGTGTTTGCATTTTTTGTTCCACAACCTGTATCAGCGGATGGCCTACATAATTAACCTCGTAGTTCCATTTTTTATAGAAATCGACTTCAAAAGGCAGAATAACAAGCATTTTATCTACATCACGCTTCAGCTTCTTAGTCCTGTTTTCTTTCCATGCCCATACCTGTGGAGATATGTAGTAAACAACTTTTATTCCCTGCTGTTTTGCCCATTCGGCAATGCGCATATTGAAGCCCGGGTAATCTACCAGTACCAACACATCGGGCTTGTAGGCTGTAATGTCTTTCTTACAGAAATCTATATTGTTAAGGATTGTTCGCAGATGCATCAATACTTCTACAAAGCCCATAAAAGCAAGGTCGCGGTAGTGTTTTACAAGCTCGGCACCTGCAGCCTGCATTTTATCGCCGCCCCAGCAACGTATATGAGCATCTGCATCCTTTTTGTGGATGGCTTTTATAAGGTTGCTGCCGTGCAAATCTCCACTGGCTTCACCGGCAATAATGTAGTAACGCATATTAATTCCAGGCAAACTTTATCAGCAGCATCACAACTGCATAAAGCATTGTTGCCACAAAGATACCTCTTGCTGTCAAGTCGAGGCGCTTGTTGGTATAGAATATGAATGGAAGAATATTGATAAGAATACCGAGGCTTATGACCTTGGTAGCTTGCGTAGGCATGTGTATCATGTCTTTCACAAAATCGGGGAAAGCTATGCCACGAAACAATATCAGGTACACGATGAATATACCAATGAGGGGTAGTATTGCACCTATTACAAAACCTAATAATGGAACGTTGCGTTTCATAAGACAGAAATATTATGCTAATATACAAGTGAAAAATTCATTTTTGTACATACAGGCACGAAAGATGTACATTTGTTGTCAATTAGGTAAAATATAGCGCATGAATTTTCATTTGAAAAACCTGCCTGAACGCACCCAAAGTCCTCGTAGCTACGGCCTGACGATGGTGATGGACAAAGGCATGGGACTGGACGAGGTGAAGAATTTCTTATCTGTTGCCGCTCCTTATGTAGATATTGTAAAATTTGGTTTTGGTACAGCTTTCGTTACCAACAATCTGAGAGAGAAGATAGAGATATACCAGTCTCACAATATACCGGTATATTTTGGTGGTACGTTGTTTGAAGCTTTCCTGATACGGGGACAGTTCGACGACTATCTGAATACAGTTAAAGATTTCGGGCTGAAGCACGTGGAAGTATCTGATGGTTCTATCACAATACCACATGCTGAAAAGTGCGGCTATATTGAAAAACTGGCTAAGCATGTAACTGTGCTATCTGAAGTAGGTTCTAAAGATGCAGCACATATCATTCCTCCATACAAATGGATAGAACTGATGCGTGCAGAATTGGATGCAGGGTCTACTTATGTTATTGCAGAGGCTCGCGAAGCAGGTAATGTGGGTATCTACCGCGGTAGTGGCGAGGTGCGAGAAGGTTTGGTACAGGAAATCCTGACACAAATTCCGTATGAGAAAATCATCTGGGAAGCTCCGCAAAAGGCACAACAGGTTTACTTCCAGGAATTGCTCGGTGCAAATGTAAACCTTGGTAACATTGCTCCTAACGAAGTTATTCCACTGGAAGCTATGCGTGTAGGTTTGAGGGGTGATACCTTCTTCCTGTATCTGGATAAAGACAAAGAAGCTAAATAGGTTAAATTATACTGAGGCGTACAATATTGTACGCCTCTTTTTGTTTCTACAGGTATCTTTACTGTATGACAGCACAATACGGTCTGATAGGTTATCCGCTCAGTCATTCATTTTCCCCTGCTTATTTCAATAATAAGTTTGCCATCGAAAAGATAGACGCGAGGTATGATGCGTACGCTATACCGACAATAGATGAGCTCACTGCATTGTTGAAAGAGCATCAGCAACTAAAAGGCTTGAACGTAACCATACCGTACAAAGAGCAGGTACTACCATTGCTGCATGATATTGATACTGCTGCAAGAGACATTGGTGCTGTCAATTGTATTGATATCAGAGATGGTAGATTGATTGGATATAATACAGACTATATTGGTTTTGCAGAAAGTTTACGGTCATTGTTGCAAGCACAACACACCCATGCATTGGTATTAGGTACAGGAGGTGCTGCAAAAGCTGTGATATATGCACTGAAACAGTTAGGCATTGAGTATAAAATTGTGTCGCGAACTGGCGGAGATATGCAATATGCAGATGTAGGTGAACAAGTGTTGAAGCAATACAAACTCATCATTAATACTACACCGGTAGGCATGTACCCGGAAATAGACAAAGCACCTGATATCGCGTATCAATATTTGGGTAAAGAACATTTGCTTTACGACCTTGTATACAATCCTGAAGAAACCATGTTTCTGCAAAAAGGCATGCAGCAGGTAGCAATCATAAAGAATGGCTATGAAATGCTGATACTACAGGCCGAAGCCGCTTGGCAAATATGGAACACTAACCGATAGTGTAATACACACAGGTAGTAAGAAAATTGCGTACAAATGGTATAGCACTGATAATGCCAAGCTGTTTGCGTGGCTTCAGCCCAAATTTGTATTTGTATATCGGATTAATCAGGAAGTGTCTTTTGTTGATGAACTTCATCCCACTGTTACGCACTATTTTCTCAAACCGTTCAATAGTAATTTGCGTGTCGTAGATATCCATCAATTCGTTTACCACACCTTCAGGTTCTCCTATCATTTTTACAATGCCCTTGTATACAGGCTTGGGCAGGATGTGATACCAAGGCATCATGCCGATTTTATGTTCGCATACCTGTTGGTGGCCACCAAAAGGCATATACCATGGCGGAAAGCCAAAGAATATCTGTCCGCCTTCTCTTAGAAAGTTTTTGAGGTAAGGGATGAATTTTTCTTGATTCGGAATATGCTCGATAGCATCTTTCAGGATTATGACATCGAAGAAACCTTTGAAGCGCTGCAGAAAGTCTTCGTCATATACATTTTTATATAGGAACTCAATTTTACCTGCTGCAACATCACCTGCAAAAAACTTATTGGCAATATCTATGCGCAGCGGGTTTAGGTCTACACCAACACAATTGGCTCCCTTTTCCATAAATGGTACCAGTACACCACCTTCGCCACAGCCTATTTCCATTACATTCACGCCTTTGCCTATTGATTTTGTTTCTTCAATAAACGGCAAAACGTATGAGCGGGAATTATCTACCTGTTGGTCGTATTTTACCTGATCGTCTTTGTGCTGTTTGAGCGCCAATGTATTCCTGTTTTTTTGAGCGTCGTAAAGTTAACCTTTTACTTCATTCATCAATGCCTGCAATACTTCCAATTGCTTTTTGATGCTCTCATCATGTATTTTTTCATACAGTGATACGATGAATTCTTTAGATAGCTTGTGTTTTGCACCTCTTGCGCTACGTGTATCAACAATATCTCTCCAGCGTTCGGGCTGGTAAGCGGTCATGTTGCAAGCTTTTTTCACCTCGCCTATGCGCTCGCTCAGTTCCATACGGCGCGCTATCAGGTCTATTATCTCTGCATCAAGGCTATCCATTTGCTGGCGTAGTTGCTCCAACGTCAGCCCGATTCCTGCATCGGTAGTATGTTGCTGGCGTATTATCAGTTGGTTCAGTATTTCTTTCAGTCTGTCGGGGGTTATCTGTTGGGCAGCATCGCTCCATGCTTCAGGTGGGTTAGGGTGTGTTTCTATCATCAGTCCCTCAAAACCCATATCCATAGCCTTCTGTGCAATATCTGCCACCAGTTCTCTGTTGCCTGTAATATGGCTCGGATCACAAAAAATCGGTAGTTCAGGGTTTCTGCGTTTCAGCTCTATTGGTATTGGCCAGTTGGGCTGGTTACGGTATGCGGATACCGCCTGATAGCTTGAAAAACCTCTGTGTATAGCCGCTACATCTGTAATGCCGGCCTGCACCAGGCGCTCTATGGCACCCTGCCAAAGGTCTACGTCCGGGTTCACAGGGTTTTTTACCATTACCGGGATATTGACTCCTTTCAGTGCATCTGCCAAACGCTGCACTTGAAACGGGTTTACTGTAGTTCGGGCACCCAACCACAATACATCTATTCCATATTTCAATGCCTGCTCTACATGTGCGGGTTCCGCCACTTCTACCGTTACAGGTATGTTGTAAGTGGCTTTTACCTCCTGCAGCCATTCCAACGCCTGTACTCCGTTACCTTCAAAGCTACCCGGGCGGGTACGTGGCTTCCATACCCCTGCGCGGTATAGTTGTACAGGTATCTCTACAATGCCTGCGGCAACTTCCAGCACTTGTTCACGTGTTTCTGCACTGCATGGCCCTGCTATTATGTATGGCTTATTTCCGCTACTGAAAAATGACATATTGCAAAGGTAGTAGTTGATTTATTATTTGACTGAATACCTGATTAGTTTCCGTTTATATTAAAATATACTGCTAACTAACCTTTTGAGCCAAATCAAAATACAGGGTTATCTTTGCAGCATGCAAAAACTGCCTGCAAAAGAAGAACTAAAAGAAGGTGCTGTGATATTGATAGACAAGCCTCGTAAGTGGACATCTTTTGATGCCGTAAATATGGTAAAGCGTCTAGTGAAAGTGAAGATAGGTCATGCAGGTACTTTAGACCCGCTTGCTACAGGTTTGTTGATTTGCTGCACAGGCAAATTCACTAAGAAAATAAGCGAGTACCAGAAGCAGGATAAAGAATATACAGGTATTATACATTTAGGCGCTACAACGCCTACGTACGATCTGGAAAGTAGGCCTGAAAACGAAAAATCATATCAACATCTTACTGAGCAGCAGATACGTGATAACGTAAAGCAATTTGTAGGTAATATTATGCAGGTGCCTCCAATCCATTCTGCTATAAAGAAGGAAGGGGAGCGAGCATATGATCTTGCACGTGCCGGTGTGGAGGTAAAACTGGAGCCAAGGCCTGTTGTTATTAATGAGTTTGAGATTCTAAAAATAGAACTGCCAGAAGTGCATTTTCGTGTAGCATGCAGTACCGGGACATACATACGTTCGCTGGCAAATGACTTCGGTGCTACTTTGGGTTGTGGGGGTTATTTGCAAGAACTGCGTAGAACAAAAATCGGCGATTTCGATGTTGTGGATGCACCAACGCCAGACCAATGGAAACTGCATTGGGGCTATGAAGAAAGAAGGCCTGTTCGCGATGCTAAACCCAAACAATAGTCTGGTTTTAAACCAATATCCCACTTAGTTTTTATTTCCTTGTAGTTAATAGGTTGTATCTGTCTAAGGTGCTATCTTTAAATTAGTTATGTATTTAAGTGAGTAGATATTCAAATTTGTGCAACGGGATGGAGTATTCAGACATATGGATAGTAGATGATGACCACATTTATGTTTATGCAGCGCAGAAGCAATTGTCTTTGCATGCAGGCATTAAGCAGACTTCTGTATTTGCAAATGGTAGGCTGGCTATAGATGCACTGAATAACTTGCTGAATACAAAAGCACTACTTCCCCGAATAATATTGTTGGATATCAATATGCCCGTGATGGATGGGTGGGAGTTTATGGAAGCATTTAACGCCCTGACAGATGAAGCATTGAAAACAGTTGCTGTGTTTATGGTCAGTTCTTCTATATACGAAGAAGATACAGAACGTGCCAAGACCTACAAACAGATAAGGCAATACATTCAAAAGCCTTTGAATGCAGAAAAGATTGAAAAAATTCTGGAATACTTCAATCGTTAGTATTTCTTCATTATCAATCGTCTGCATAATATAATACCTGTTTTATTACCGGTTATACATTGTTGTATAGCAAAAATTAATTGTTGTTTTAGAGGGGGGTCTACCCAAAAATGCCATACGCTGTTTTGGCGCTTTAATCGTTGCGTAGTATGTGTTTCGCTATGATGATTTTGTAGTGAGTAGTAATAGATATACCCAAAAAGAAGTCTACAAAGAAGTTTAGTACTTTCTTTCTCATTCTACATTTGCTGTATACCAACTCCGGTACTTACCAAAAACTAACATATATGAAAGAAAGAAACAAAAAGCCCGTATTCAGGGCTGTACTGCGGTGCTTTATGGGGATAATACTGCTAGGCTCTTTATCGTCTTGTAAAGAAAATCCCGAAACGTTTGTTATACATAGTCCCATCTATCCGACAAGCAGCAATGATGTTACATTTACCTGCAACAAGATTAGTGGCACTGTAGAAAATGTAAAACTGTATGTAATGGTGTCTAACATCAACAGTGCAGGTACTATTAGCGCAAGTGTTCCGGAATCTCTGGCACAGGAATGGTCTTCCTCGCCAACATTACCGGTTAGCTGGACAAAAAGCGGTGGCTACGGGTCAAACAAAATAGTTAAATACAGGTTTGTAGTAACAGGTAATGGAAAGACATATACACATAGCGTAACTTTTGCCACCCGTCCGTACCCGGTAGCTGATATGCCGGCACCTGTGTATTGCGTAGGCGACCAAGACAAAGTGATGAATGTTGTTTTCATCCCTGATACAGATATAACGGATGTTATGGATTCTTTCTACAATGCTGTAAGAAAAGACATCAGCGATGCCTTTCATAAAGAACAGTGGGTAAGACGTTTCAGACGTTCACATAATTTCTACATTAATCCTGCAACAGGTCATGCGCACGATTATGACACTGAACCAGGTGGGCATGAAAAGCCATCAAACTGGAGCAATCTTAGTTTTGCGCAAGGTAAAGTAATACTACACGAGCGCAGCATCCGCGATTTCTCCGGCAGTGGGGTTTATTCTACAGAGTATTTTAACAGAGGTACTATCCTGCACGAGTCCGGACATGGGTTGTATGGTATGGCAGACGAATATCAGGGTGGCTCTCACTGGCAGGCAGATGATTGCCCGAACACATTTACCTCATTAGCTAATGCACAATCATACGCGCCATCTGTAGGGCTAACATCTGCTGATGCTAATAAGATAGGCACTGATAATTTTTGGGAACTTTGTAATGATAGTTGCATGATGGAGCAAACGGGGCTTAATGTATGGCCTTACTATGCGCCTTGTAGATCGCGTATTCTCTTTTCAATATTGCAAAGAGCGCAGGGCAATTAATAATCTATCATTTAGTTTCTAATCAAAAAAGTACTATCATGAAAAATACTATCATAATATTAGCATCAATGTTGCTGTTCACAACATCTTGCAGTGAAAAGCAACAACAAAAAGAAGACGAGCTGTCCGGCAAACTGGACCAGTTGGATCAACTGTGCGGAGATTATACTCCGGCACAGGTTGGCGATTATAAATCATACCACATAGCCGTGAGAGGTAAGTACGAAAACGGAGCTTGGATTATAGACCAGTCAGCAGCATATGTGCGTCCCGGCAGATTGCCATATGGCAAGGCATCGAACGGAGAACTGGAAGTGAAGTATACAGATGCTAGTGGCAAAGTGCTGGGGCAGTACCTGATTGAAAACCCAGGCAAACTGCGCACTTGTGACGATGGTGAACATAAATCTACAATACCTGCAACATTCGATTTTGAAATACTGCTACCCGGCAGAGAAGATGTAAAAGGCTTTACTATCTCAGAAGGTGGGAAACAACTACAAGAGTTCAAAATGCCGCTGCGTATGGTGAGGGACGAAATGAAACCGACTACCATACCTGGTGCAAATGATACTACACGTGTAATAAGATAGGTGACTGAATAAGGAAATGAAAAAGCCCGCTTCTCAGGCGGGCTTTTTGTTATCGTGGTACGAATATTTGTTTTAACTGCCCAACAATATCGCCTCCGCCGGAAACGGAGATGTTGTTGATTTTGTCTGCAATTTTTTCTACATACTCCATTTCCTTCAGTTTGAAGAGCATTTGGTTTTCTTCCATCAATTTGGCAGTGTTCAGCAAGCTACGCATGCTGGCAGTTTCTTCTCTGCGCATGATGATGTTTGCCTGCGCTTTTTTCTCGGCAATCATTACCTGATTCATGATCTCTTTCATGTCTCCCGGCAAAATGATATCTCGAATGCCGCACTCAGCAATATTGATGCCTAAACCAGCTGCTTTTTCAGCCACTGCTTCGATGACTTTTGGAGCTATATCATTTTTCTTCTCCAGCAATTCATCCAGTGTGTAGCTTCCAATATATTCGCGCATAGCCATCTGCATCATAATGTATAATTGCTTGTCATATTCCTTATTGTCTCTCAACGCTTTCAGTACATCAGTAACACTATAGCGAGCAAAGAAGCTAAGACGTAGCGTCGCCTTGTCTTTTGTCAGTATCTCCTGTCCGCTGATTTCCATTTGTTGCTGACGAGTATCTATACGTTGCAGGGAGACACTGATATTGTTCTTCCAGAAGTAATAAATCCCGGATTCTAATACTTTTTCAAGTTTGCCATCAACGTATAGTAATGCCTTTTCGTTTGGTTCTACTGCACAAGTGCGCACATATGGTTGCAGCTCCGCTTTGCTCAGTAATGCTCTTTCAATATTTTCTGTGATGGCAACTTTGCTCAGGTCTGCATAAATGCAAATCCTGTCTACAACACCCTTCCAGAATACGTATCTGCCTGTATTGAGTACTGTTTTAAACATCCCGTTTTCAAACAGCAATGCTATATGATTGTCTTTTACTTCTACTACAAACAATGCTTCTTTCAGTTCTGCATGTTGCAACAACAGATTCAACTCTATTGGTGGTATCATCTGATTACTCATATTGTACACCAATACATTCTCACCAATTCCTTTCAGATAAGAACCTTCGTCCAGCATGCGCACATACCTTCCTTTTTTTAACACCAGACCTTTCTGGTATGCGTTGATTTTTGTGAATAACATAATTGTTTATTTAGGGTGTTAGAAAAAATGGTTTAAAAACAAACAGCAACAAACTTCCATCCGACATTGCGGTGCGTAGCTTTAGCTTTTGTGTGGCGAGGCAGTTCTTTTTGCATCATCTGTACAACCGTGGCTGTGTGTTGATCAATCAGAAGTGCATCGTTCTTCAATTGCGGTATCTGCGCGGCAACAGGCTTCTGCCCGATTGTGATTGAACACAGTCTGTAAGCCGCTGTTTGTATTGAGATGGCCTTTTTAGAGAAGTGGCCGCTTCTGCATCGACGGAACCTAAATCCGTTGCCTGTCCAGTTGGCTATTCCATTTTGAGTGGAAGTGGGATTCGAACCCACATGATTGGTCTGTTGCTCTACCAACTGAGCTATACCGATTTAAGAGTCGGTAGCAGGAATCGAACCTGCGCCCCACAGGGTCAGATAGCAGCAATACAGGTCAGCAGCATATTGCCATTCTCTTTATGACAATACTATGGGGCTATACAGAAACCCTCATCAGGTCTGCCTTATACTACTTACTATCCTTTCATGCACCGCATGAAAGCACTTTATACTGATTCCGTATTAATCTTCTTTACTACCATCGTCGGCCATACGTACCATCTTAGGTTTAAATCTTGCAACAATATCTACCAGATCTTGCTGTGCATTCATCACCATATTGATGTCTTTGTACGCACCTGGTGCCTCGTCTATGCCACCACCTATCAACGATACACCATGGTCTTTTAATATGGTCTGCAGCTCTTTTCTTGTAAAAGTCTGCTCGGCCCTTGTACGGCTCATTTGCCTCCCTGCACCGTGCGATGCTGAATTGATCGACTCATCCAAACCTTTGCCTCTCACCAAGAAACCCGGCGCAGTCATAGAACCTGGTATGATACCCATTACACCTTCTGATGCAGGAGTAGCACCTTTACGATGTACTATCACATTTTGCCCGTTGAGTGTTTCCTTCCACGCAAAATTATGGTGGTTTTCTACTCTTGCCATCAACTGTCCGCCAACTGCTTTTGTCAGTTTTTTATGTATCACTTCGTGGCAAGCGCTTGCATAGTCGCCCGCAAGGTTCATCGCAGACCAATATTCTTGTCCTTCTTCACTATCCAGCGATAAGTAGGCAAGGTTCGCCGCTTCTTTAGGAAGCTTACACAATTGCTTTGCCAGCTTTGTATAGTGGCCGGCAATTGTTGCGCCCATACCTCTTGAGCCTGAGTGAGATAATAATGCCAGGTATTTACCTGCAGGTATATTATACTCGTTCGTATCAGATAGCATTTCTATTATACCCCATTCTACAAAGTGGTTGCCACCACCTGATGTGCCCAGTTGAGAATATGCTTTATCAAACAATGGCCTAAGTGTAGCAATTTCATTAAACTCCTTTCTGTTCAGCACTTCATGTTCTGTTTTGTGATGACCATGGTAACCCGCACCTGCTCCAAACTTTGTATATGCTATCAGGTCTCTTTTGTACTGAGATTGATTGTCCATAAAATGTTGCTCAGGTATATCATATATACTCAGGCACATTCTGCATCCTATATCTACACCTACACCATATGGTATGATGGCATTGTTTGTTGCTAATACACCGCCAATAGGCAATCCATAGCCTTGATGTGCATCGGGCATCAGTGCGCCTGCCACAGCTACCGGCAGACGCACTGCAACATCCATTTGTTTTCTGGCACCATCTTCTATATAGTCGGTACCATATACAGTATAGGGTTTTGCGTCACTAAGGTTTATAGTATCGTCTGCCGGCAACAAAGCTCTTGCTACTGCAGCGTATGTATCATCTTCCATGTACTGTGCAGGTTGTGCTAGTATTTGCTTGAAAGTATTGATTGCTTCTTCTTTCTGGTGAATATCAAATCTTTCTGCAGCAATGCTTATCAGCATGCCTATTGCAGGCGATTCAGGGTATCCCGCCACTATCAAATCTTCTCCTGTTATTATTAAATGTTTCATATAGGTTGTTTTCCTTTGATGATACAAAAGTGAAATACAAGTGCGCAGTCTTTTTGCGCAGTAAAATATTTTTTTTATTTTTTTGAAAAATTATCTGAAATGCCTGTAAATCGGAATGCCCTGATAAGGTATAAGACAATAGATGCATGCCTGCGAAACCGCAGACGCAGGTGGACAATCGACGACCTGATAGAAAAAGTGTCTGACGCACTCTATGAATATGAAGGTATTGCAAAAGGCATCAGTCGAAGAACTGTACAGGCGGATATACAAGTAATGCGCAGCGATAAGTTGGGTTACAATGCACCTATAATTATTAAAGAGAAGAAATACTACACTTATGAAGATGACGAGTATAGCATTACTAATATACCACTTAACGAACAAGACTTGGGTAGGATGAATGAAGCTGTAGAGATGCTGAAGCAGTTTAAAGGCTTTTCGCACTTTACGGCATTGAACGAAGTTGTGCAAAAGTTGGAAGACCATGTTTACTCGGCATCCCACAGTACAGAGTCTGTGATTGATTTTGAAAAGAACGAGCGATTAAAGGGCCTGGATTTTCTTGACACTATATATAATGCTATTGTAAGCAAGAAACCGATGGATATAACATATCAATCCTTCAAAGCCAAGCAGCCTGAGACGGTACGATTTCATGGCTGGTGGCTGAAGGAATTCAAAAACAGATGGTTTGTTGTAGGTGTAAAGGAGGTAAGACCTGATTTGATTTTGACTTTTGCACTTGACAGAATACAGCAGGTAGAAGTGCCGGCTAAGGCAAAATATGTTCATGCAAAGCTTACTGCAGCAGAGTACTACAAAGATGTAATAGGTGTAACCGTAAATGAGAATGCACGCGCTCAGAATATTAAACTATTCTTCACCAACTTGCACGCTCCGTATGTTGAAACCAAGCCGCTACATCATTCTCAAACCGTAGTGCAAAGAACAGGTGATGGTGTTATATTCAATATCAAGGTGCAAATGAACTTCGAGCTTGAAAAGGAGTTGTTAGGTTTTGCTGAAGGTGTAAAGGTTTTATCTCCAGACCATTTGCGTCGCAGATTGCTACGACGCATAAAGATGAGTGTTGAGGGTTATGAGAATGATACTACAACTGATAATCACAGTTAATCTCTACCTCATCCATTTCAGCGCCATAGCTTTTGTAAAACGCTATGGTGTTATTGTTCCATTTAGATGTTTGCCAGCGTACTTTGAAACAATTATTGTCTTTCGCTTTTTGCACAATAGCATCCAGCAGTTGTTTGCCAATGCCTTGTTTGCGGCACGATTGGGTTACGTACAAATCATCTATATACAATGCCTTGCCACTCCACGAATAGTAGGTGAAAAAATGGGAAGCAAAACCCACTATGCGTTTATCATGAGTCTCTGCCACGAGGCATTGAAATAAGTCTTTATCATGCTTTAGTTGCTCAACAGTAGTATATACTTTATCTGAACTACCATGAAACGCTACAAATTCAAGAAGTAAAGCATACACAGCTTCAATATCATTTTCTGTTGCGGGACGAATGAGTACGTTCATTTTTTGTAGATATAATAAATAAGAAAAGCCACTCGTGAGAGTGGCTTTTCTTATTTTCTGTTATAGAAATGTCTGTTTATACCATAGCCACGTTACTGACGAACTGTTTCACAGTGTCAGCTATGCCTTTTGCATCATAACCACATTCACGATGCAGTTCTTCTGGCTTGCCATGTTCTACAAGACGATCAGGTATGCCTAGCATTTTCACTTCTGGTGTGTAGTTGTTTTCTGCCATAAACTCAAGCACTGCACTGCCAAAACCGCCAACAATGGTTCCATCTTCAACCGTAATGATTTTGCTAAAGCGTTTTGCTATCTGATGCAATAGTTTTTCGTCAAGTGGTTTTGCAAAGCGCATGTCGTAGTGCGCAGGGCTAAAACCTTCCGTTTTCAATTGCTGGCATGCTTTCACTGCAAAATTGCCCGGGTGGCCTATTGTCAGTATTGCTACTTCCTCACCATCCTGTATCATACGGCCGGTGCCTATTTCTATTTTTTCCATCGGTGTACGCCATTCAGGCATTACACCTTGTCCGCGTGGATAGCGGATGACGAATGGCAACTGATTTTCGTCGAGCTGTGCAGTATACATCAGATTGCGAAGCTCAGCTTCATTCATCGGGGCACTTACTATCATGTGTGGTATGCAGCGCATGAAAGGAATATCGTAACAGCCATGGTGCGTAGGTCCATCATCGCCCACAACACCTGCACGGTCTAGGCAGAAAATAACAGGTAGTTTCTGAATAGCTACATCATGCACTACCATATCGTAACCACGCTGCATGAACGAACTGTAGATGTTGCAGAACACTTTCATGCCCTGTGTTGCAAGACCTGCGCTCAGCGTCACAGCGTGTTGTTCTGCGATGCCCACGTCTATAGCTCGGTCCGGCATTACATCCATCATGTATTTCAGCGAACAACCGGATGGCATTGCCGGTGTAATGCCCATGATGGCAGGATTTTTCTCTGCCAGCTCTATAATTGTATGTCCGAACACATCCTGATACTTAGGAGGTTCTGGAGTGGCAATTATTTTTTTATTGATTTTGCCCGTGACTTTATCGAAAGTACCCGGAGCGTGCCAAAGCGTTTGGTCTTGCTCTGCTAGGTCATAGCCTTTGCCCTTTACTGTTTTAATATGTAGCAGTTTCGGGCCCGGAATGTCTTTCAGATGATCGAGCGTTTCAACCAATTTCAGCACGTTGTGGCCGTCTACAGGGCCAAAGTAACGCAAGTTCAGTGCTTCGAACAGATTGCTAGATTTTGAAACCATACCCTTCAGGCTGGCTTCAATCTTAGAACCTATTTTCTGGAAGTCTGCAGCAGGCAGTTTACCCAGCAGTTTCCAAACATCATCGCGAAACTTGTTGTAGGTATGCGAAGTGGTAATGTCTGTCAGGTATTCTTTCAGTGCACCAACATTCGGGTCTATCGACATATTATTGTCGTTCAGGATAATCAGCACATTGCTGTTGCTGACACCTGCATGGTTCATGGCTTCAAAAGGCAAGCCCGCTGTCATAGCGCCATCGCCTATCACGGCTACGTGCTGGCGATGGTTTTCACCTTTCAGCTTAGAAGCAATAGCCATACCCAAAGCGGCAGATATGGAAGTAGATGAGTGCCCTACGCCAAAAGCGTCGTATTCGCTCTCGCTGCGTTTAGGAAATCCGCTCAATCCGCCATATTTCCTGTTGGTATGAAATATCTTACGACGACCTGTTAATATTTTATGACCGTAAGCCTGATGCCCTACGTCCCATACCAATTGGTCATCGGGCGTATTCAGCACATAGTGTAGTGCAACGCTCAGTTCTACCACGCCGAGGCTAGCCCCAAAGTGGCCGCCATGCACACTCACACAATCTATAATAAACTGCCTCAGTTCATTACAAACCTGTTGTAAATCAGTTTTATTCAGTTTCCTCAAATCGGCCGGGTATTCAATCCGGCTCAGCAATGGGCCTGCTGCTATTTCTTCCATCTACCGATAACGTGGGATTAATCGTTCAAAAATAGGTAAAAATCTGCTATGCGACTGGTTTTTATAACGTGAAAAGGATGCTAAAAGTTGAGTCTTTTTAAATATGTTTTGACGATTGTACTGATACTAAGCAATTATTGCGCCAAACCTGTGTTACCTTTGCCCTAATTTTTTCATTGATGTTCAACCGATACTGGAGGGAATATCCCTGGGTTTTACAGATTACACTTTTCGGACTGATGGCTTTTACCATGACGGCTTTTTCAGCTGTTATAGTGCAGGCACTTGTTCCTAAAATCAGCGGGTTATCAATAACTGCCATTCAAGATATTACTAAGGAGAGTACAAATACGCAAAAAGCTGCTTTTTTATGGATGCAGGGTATTGTGTCGGTATTCGGGTTTATGGTTCCACCAATCATATTTGCGTATTTAAGTACCCCAAGGGTAAAACAATACTTAGGTATCAGGGCTCCTAAAAATCCATTGCACATATTGCTTGCAATTACTATGATGATTGGTGCTATGCCTATATTGTTGGAAATAGCAGGACTGATAAAGAATATCAATCTGGGCAGTGCGAATGATGCAGCGCAGAATAAGATTGAAGAAATAACAGAAGCGCTGCTTGATATTAAATCTGCAGGGCAGTTGATGCAGGTACTCACCGTTATGGCATTGATTCCGGGTATAGGCGAAGAATTATTTTTCCGCGGTGTATTGCTCAGGTTCGGGCATCAACGTGCGGGTAGGATGGTGTTGCCAATTATTATAAGCTCAATAATATTTGCAGCGGTACATGGTACACCTTATAATCTTGTGTCCATTACAATTGCCGGTGCTTTACTATGCCTTGTATATTATTGGAGTGGTTCGTTGGTTACGGGCATGATAGCACATATAGTATACAATGGCAGCCAGATATATTTATCATATGCAGCAAAAGATAATGCTGCTTTAAAAGAACTATCGAAAACAAACCACATGCCTCCGGCTATATTGGCAATTGGCGCTGTGGTGCTTGCAGTATCGCTATACGCTTTCTGGAAAACAAGGAATACATTGCCGGCCAACTGGTCTGCAAATTTCACCCCTGAAGAGATGCAGGAACAAAACGAGAATTTATAGCTATGGCAATGAATTGGCCTACATTTTTTACCCGCCTTGGCAGCGCAATTGTATTCTCAGCTATTATGATGGTGGGCTTACTTTGGAATGAGTGGGCTTTTCTTGGATTGGTTGGTCTGATACTGGCATTGTGCCTCAGGGAGTATTTCAAGCTGATACAACTGATAGATACCGAGCTATATATACCGTCATGGTTGCCAACATTAGTACAAGTGGGCAGTGTGATAACGTTATTACTTACCGCACCGGCACTGAGAGATAAAAATCTCCTGCCGTCTATGTTGTTTTTACCAATATTGATACTACTGGCAACAACGCTTTCTAAAAAAACAGCTATGCAGGCCGGTATGCAGTCTTTGGGTGGTATGTTGTATATATTATTGCCTATGCTTTTGCTGGTGCAGCTGCGTGCCGCTCATCTTTCCATACCACTGGCACTGGTGCTGATGATATGGATGAACGATACTATGGCATACATAGTAGGTTCGTTCATTGGTAAAACACCGTTTTCGCCCATATCTCCTAAAAAAACCTGGGAAGGTACCGCTGGTGGTGCAATCCTTACAATAGCTGGTGCAGCTATCTGGGGCTATTACTCGTCCTATTATAATATGATAGACTGGATGGCACTCGCATTGTGTGCGGCAGTAGCAGGAACAGCGGGCGATCTGCTGGAATCTAAACTGAAGCGCATGGCAAATATCAAAGACAGCGGTACAATGATGCCGGGTCATGGTGGTGCGCTCGATAGGTTTGATTCGCTGTTGGTGGCTACGCCATTTGCATACGCATATGCATATTTGTTTATGATGGGTTAACCCTGTTTTTCACAATTCTACACTTATCTTTGTTACATGACAATTCATCGCGAGGGGTATAAGTATATACTAATAGCATCTGTAATCTGGGCAATTATCGGGTTTGTTACTTACAAATACCTGTTGGTAGATTGGCCTATACTATTCTGGCCTATCAATGTTGCCTGTTTTCTGTTGTGGTTCTGGGTCATCTGGTTTTTCCGCCTGCCGGAAAGGGATTTTACCTACAACGACAATTTGTATGTAGCTCCTGCAGACGGTAAAGTGGTGGTAATAGAGGAAACGACTGAAACTGAATATTTTAAAGATAAAAGACTGCAGGTTTCTATCTTCATGTCGCCGCTGAATGTACACGTAAACCGAAATCCAATAGCAGGTATTGTGAAATATGTGAAATACCACCCTGGTAAGTATCTGGTAGCATGGCATCCGAAATCATCAACAGAAAATGAACGAACTACCGTAGTACTGGCTAATAAACGTACCGAAATACTGATGCGACAGATAGCAGGTGCACTGGCACGCAGGATATGCTATTATGTAAAGGAAGAGCAGCCTGTAAAGCAAAATGAAGAGTTTGGGTTTATCCGTTTTGGCTCAAGGGTAGATATTTACTTCCCTGTAGGTACTAAAATAGATGTTAAAATTGGTGATAATGTGAAGGGCGGGGTGACGGTTTTGGGTAGTATTGCCTAAATTCGTAACTTCAAGTATTACAAAAAGCATAAAAAAACAATTTGATATGAAAAAACTCACACTACTGCTTGGTGCGCTGGTTATAGCGGGTGCTTCTTTTGCTTGCGACGGTAAAGGCAAAGGCGACAAAGCTTGCTGCAAAAAAGGTGAAAAGAAAGAATGCTGCAAGAAAGGTGAAAACAAATCTTGCGATAAGCACGAAACTGCTAAAAAAGACGAAAAAGCGTCTACGGACAAAAAATCATAATCATTACCTGATTATAGCAGAAATGCCCTCCGAAACCGGAGGGCATTTTATTTTTGGTGTATTCATAAGACCTTTACAGTATGAACTTCAAAAAAATAACATCCGATGATGTTACCTTCTTTAAATCAGTAGAAGGTATTAAGGGTGTTTATACGGATACAGAAACACTTACAAGTTGTGCCAGCGATGAAACGGAAGACCTGCATTACCTGCCCGAAGTAGTAATGCAACCGGAAACTGTTGCTGCTGTAAGCGCAATAATGGCTTACTGTAATGAGCATGACATACCTGTAACACCAAGAGGTGCAGGTACAGGCTTAAGCGGTGGTGCACTGCCGGTATTTGGTGGTGTGGTGCTGGATATGAAGCGCTTTAACAAAATCATCAATCTGGATAAGCGCAATCTGCAAGTGACAGTAGAGCCCGGGATAATAACGCAGGAATTGCAGGACTATGTAAAAGAAGCAGGACTGTTTTATCCACCAGACCCTGCAAGCAAAGGTTCGTGTTTTATAGGTGGCAATGTATCTGAAAACTCCGGCGGTCCGCGTGCAGTAAAATACGGTGTAGTGAAAGACTATGTGCTGAATCTGGAAGTAGTATTACCCAATGGTGAAGTGATATGGACTGGTGCGAATGTGCTGAAAAACGCAACAGGTTATAATCTTACTCAACTGCTGGTAGGTAGCGAGGGTACATTGGGGGTAATAACCAAAATAGTATTGCGGCTGATACCTGCCGTAAAGCATGACCTGCTGATGCTGGTGCCTTTTAGAAAAGCAGTGGAAGCATGTGAGGCTGTAAATGCCATATTTATGGCGGGGTACACACCATCAGCTATGGAGTTTATGGAGCGCGATGCACTGGAATGGTCTATGAAATATACGCAGGCTGCAGGTGTGGCATTGCCCGATGATATAGAAGCACATCTGCTGATAGAAGTAGACGGTAATGATATGGAGCTGCTCTATAAAGAGATGGAAGCCATAGCCGAAGTAGTACAGCGTTATAATGTAGATGAGCTGCTGTTTGCAGATACCCACGAACAAAAGCAAATGCTTTGGACACTGAGGCGCAAGGTTGGAGAGGCAGTAAAAAGTAATTCTATATATAAAGAAGAAGACACCGTAGTACCGAGGGCAGAGCTGCCTGAATTGCTCAGTATAATAAAACAACTTGGTAAAGAATACGGATTCCAGTCTGTATGCTACGGGCATGCTGGTGATGGTAACCTGCATGTGAACATAGTGAAGGGGACAATGAGCGATGATGATTGGAACAATAAACTGACTGAAGGGATACGTAAACTATTTGCTGAAGTTGTAAGGATGTGTGGCACCATATCGGGCGAGCATGGTATAGGGTTGGTGCAGAAAAGCTATATGGGTATAGCATTCAATAACACACAGTTAAAAATAATGAAGGATATAAAGCAGGTTTTCGACCCTAAAGGAATCCTGAATCCGGGTAAGATATTTGCAGCCTGAATGACATAAATTTTACAATAGGGGTAACCGCAATAAATGGCGTTTTCAATACGTTTTTACCCTAACTTCGTAAGAACACATCAAATTTATTATGAAACAGATAGCGCTTGCAGTATTGTTGTTTTTGGGTGTTAATACCGCTTTTGCTCAGGATGATGTACCTATGTACAGTAGTACGGGCAAACCGGTAAGAGATGGTAAAGTGGCAAGTCGTAAAAAAACAGGCTTTGATGCCAGCCGCATTATATTCGGAGGTGGTTTTGGCTTAGGTTTCGGTAATGTTACGAATGTAAATGTTGCTCCTGTTGTCGGTTATCGTATAACAGACCGTTTTTCGGCAGGTGTCGGCATGGGCTATCAATATGTTAGGGTAAAGGATGGTTTTCCTGGTCTTTTTGACGAAAACAATAATCTTGTAAATAAACCTAAAACCTTTAATGCATACGCCCCTAATGTGTGGACGAGATATGTGCTCTGGAATAATGTATTCGCACATCTTGAATATGAGCATAATATCATTACCATGAAGCGTTATTACAACGACTATTCTAAGGGTACAGGTATACTTTCTGAAACATTAAAAATAGATGCCCCTGCATTATTGATTGGCGGTGGTATACGCCAACCTATATCAGACAGGGTTTCTATACTGTTTCAGGCAATGTACGATGTGTTGCAAGACCAAAACAGTCCTTACTACAAAACAATTGCTTTCCGCTTTGGTATAGTAGCGGGTTTCTAATCCGAATTAATATCGCTGATATGTGCACATGCTAAACAAATAGCTACTTTTTGGCTATTTTCACGGCATGAGTTCTGCATTACTGCTATCTATAATACTTGGCTATTTTGCTTTGCTGCTTGGCATAGCATTTTATACTTCCCGCCATTCTAATAACGAGTCTTTTTTCATTGGCAACCGCAACAGTAAATGGTGGGTGGTGGCATTTGGTATGATAGGTACTTCCCTATCCGGGATGACTTTTATATCTGTACCGGGAACGGTTGGTAAAGTAGGCTTTGACTATTTTCAGGTAGTGTTGGGTTATTGGCTTGGTTATTTTGCTGTAGCATTTGTATTGCTGCCTATTTATTACAAAATGCAGCTTACTTCTATCTACACTTATCTGGAGAAGCGATTGGGGGTAACATCTTATAAAACAGGTGCGCTTTTCTTTATTATATCGCGCACACTTGGCGCTACGCTAAGACTATATCTGGTAATAAAAGTGTTGGAGAAATTTGTGTTGGAAGATATGGGTATATCTTTCGAGATGACTGCAATTGTGATATTGGCATTGATTCTGCTATACACTTACAGAGGAGGCGTAAAAACGATTGTGTGGACAGATACTTTGCAGACAACATTTATGATATTGGCATTGCTGGTATGCGTAGTATATATCATGAATTCGCTGCATCTTGATTTTGGTGGTACATGGCAAGCGCTAAATGAAAAAGGATTTACCAAAATGGTGGGCACAGATGTTATGGCTCCAAACTTCTTTCTAAAACAAGTATTGGGTGGTGCATTTATTACCATTGCCATGACGGGGCTTGATCAGGAAATGATGCAGAAAAACATCAGCGTAAGCAATCTGAAAGACTCGCAGAAAAACATGATTACTTTCTGCTTCACACTGCTGGTAGCAAATTTTATCTTCCTGTTGTTGGGTGGTTTGTTGTATCTGTATGCAGATGCTAGCAGCATTGCTGCAGTGGGTGACGATATTTTCCCTACAATAGCTGTGAATAGTGGATTGCCATTTTTTATTACAGTCTGCTTCATGATTGGTCTGGTGTCTGCGCTATTCCCAAGTGCAGATGGTGCGCTTACAGCGCTTACATCTTCCTTCTGTATAGATATATTAGGCATCAAACGCAGGGTAGATTTGAGCGAACAACAGCAGTCTAAAATCAGGTTGATGGTACACAATGCATTTGCAGTAGTATTCCTAGCATGTGTGTTCTTCTTCAGAGAGGTGGATAACGGTTCACTGATACAGATACTACTTGTGGTAGCAGGTTATACTTATGGCCCGCTGCTGGCATTATTCTCATTTGGCATCCTTACAAAACGTGGTGTGCATAGTGCAAGTGTGCCTTTGATATGTATCATTGCACCTGTACTATGTTATATACTGAAACAACATGATAAAGAGTGGCTTGGCGGCTATGCAATAGGAACAGAGCTGCTGATAATTAACGCGGCTTTGACCTTTACCCTGCTATTTTTGTTTTCGAACAAAAACGGTAATAACGTACTAAAAGAGGCATAACTATGAAAGATAAACTGACGAACATCAAGCTACGCGATTGGACAGAAACCCGCGCACATAGTAGCTGGCAGGTATTTAAAATAATGGCAGAGTTTGTGCAGGGTTTTGAAACCCTGGCAAAAATAGGTCCATGTATATCCATATTCGGTTCGGCACGCACCAAGCCCGGGCACAAGCATTATGAGATGACCGTAGAGGTTGCTAAGCGATTGGCTGAAGAGGGCTTTGGTATCATTACAGGTGGCGGACCGGGCATTATGGAAGCAGGTAACAAAGGTGCTAAGATGGCAGGCGGACGCTCTGTGGGGTTAAACATTGAATTGCCATTTGAACAACATGGCAACCAGTATATAGATGCAGATAAGTCGCTCAACTTCGATTACTTCTTCATTCGTAAAGTAATGTTTGCCAAATATTCTCAAGGCTTTATTATGATGCCCGGAGGATGGGGAACGATGGATGAGTTTTTTGAAGTAGCTACGCTGATACAAACCAAAAAATTCACCCAGACACCTATGATATGTATGGGCTCAGATTATTGGAAGGGCCTGATAGAATGGATGAAGGCAACTATGTTTGAACAGGAATCATATATCAGCCCGGGAGATCTTGATATGATTAAGATATTTGACACCGCAGATGAAGTAGTAAGCTATCTGCATGAGTTTTATTCGCACAACAAATTACAGCCCAATTTCTGATGACACAGGTATTATTGCCTATCGAGATAGACAGGTACGCAGAAAAATATACAACTGCAGAAAGTGAGGCATTGGCCGCGTTGAACAGGGAGACACATATAAAAGTGGAGCTTCCGGTAATGCTATCGGGCAAGCTTCAGGGAGGGCTTTTGTCTATGTTGAGCCATATGCTGAAACCCCGAATTGTGCTGGAAATAGGCACTTATACGGGCTATTCTGCCATTTGCCTAGCACAAGGGTTGGCTGATGGGGGGCATTTGCATACAATAGATATTAACGAAGAGTTGCAAGACATGTGTTTTCGTTACTTTTGCAAAGCAGGATTAGAAAAAAAAATAACCCAACATATAGGTAAGGCTGCAGAGATAATACCTGACATCAATGAGCAATTTGATCTTGTTTTCATTGATGCCGATAAACAAAACTATCACCTGTACTACGACATGGTATTTGATAAAGTACCTGTTGGCGGCTTTATACTGGCAGATAATGTACTATATAATGGAGAGGTAGTGCTGGCAAATGCAGAGCAGAGTAAAAATGCGAAAGCTATGCATGCATTCAACGAAAAAGTAAAAGCTGACAACCGAGTAGAGCATGTATTGTTGCCAGTAAGGGATGGCATTATGATGGTGAGAAAAATAAAGAATTGATTATAAACGTATTAGAAATAGTATATGAGAAAAGGTTTACTCAGCGGTGTATTTGTGATGGTGTCTTTGTGTGCAAATGCACAAGGTTCTGGATATGAAGAAAGGGCAAAATCTTATATCGAACAATACAAATACCTTGCAGTAGCAGAGCAGAAAAGGAGCGGAGTGCCTGCAGCCATAACACTTGCACAAGGTATACACGAAACCAGTGCTGGTGCTAGCGAGTTGGCTACAATGGCTAATAACCACTTCGGTATTAAATGCAAAAAAAGCTGGACAGGTGAAACTTTTGCACATACAGACGATGCACCTAATGAGTGTTTTCGCAAATATAGCAGGGCAGAGGAATCTTATAAGGATCACTCGGATTACTTGATTACCAGTCCGCGATATGCTGAGTTGTTTAAATTGTCTGTTACAGACTACGCATCATGGGCTGTAGGGCTGAAGCGTTGTGGCTATGCAACCAATCCACGCTATGCACAGGTGCTGATAAAATTGGTAGAAGATTACAAGTTGCAGGAGTTTACCTATGCAGCTTTAAACAATACAGACATTAACACAGGTTATGCAAGTGCTTCGGGTGTTTATGTGCCTGAAGAAGATGCAAGGGAGCAACAAGCTGTGGTGACAAAGCCTGCAGAAGTAATTGCAACGCCAGTAGCTGCTACACCTGTAGTTACAACACCAGTTGCAATAGCTACACCAGTGAGCGCGCCGGCACCGGATGTTTTGATAGCAGAAGAAATTGTAGTACAACAACCTGAAATGCCTGCTGTTGCAGAGACAACATCAAATGCCTTCAAGCCTTCATACGGACAAATGGTGCGTGTGAACGGACTCAAAGCTGTGTATGCACGCAAAGGAGATACTCCGCTTGAATATGCATATAAGACAAGCATCAGGTATCAGAAACTGTTGGAGATGAATGAAATTGACGAGCGCCCTTTACCACAAGATATGTACCTGTATCTGGAACGTAAGAATACAAAAGGTGTACGCGCTACACATACCGTAAGGCAAGGCGAAACAATATTTAGTATCGCACAGGCAGAAGGTATGATGGTGAAAAGCCTGATGGATATGAATATGATAGAGCCTAATGAAGAGCCTATCCCCGGTACAATACTTGAACTGCAGCAATTCAGAACAGTGAAGCCTGTAGTAATGATTAAAAAGAAAGAAACTGCTACTGCCTATGTAAAACCAACAGCATATCCTGTAGTTGCATCTGCTAATGTGCCTGCAACAGTTCCTACAAACAAGCAAGCTGCGCAGTCCACAAGAATAAAAGTAGTTGAAGAAATAAAAGAACCTGAAGTTGTAAAAGCAGAAGAGAAACCAATAGAAATAAGTATTCAGCCTCAAGTTGTTGTAAAACAAGAAGATGTTGCTGCACCTGTTGTTCAGGAAGAAGTTGTTACTACTCAATCGCTACAGGTATCTGTTTCTTTAGAGCCACCTGTAGAAGATAAAAAGTTGGAACCTGTAAAGGCGACAGAACTGGTAAAAGAAACAAGCGAAGAAGTTGCTGCAATACCTGAAAAGAAAGCTGTAGATATAGTAGGAAAAGCAAATGAGCCTGCTGTAGAAAAGGCGCAGCCTAAAGTTGTAGCAGAAAGTACGCAAAATGCAATACCAGAATCGGTTGCAGTAAAAGATGTACCCAAGCCAGCAGAACCTATAGTTGTAGAGCAACCAAAACCAATTGTTGAGATGGAGACAGTTGCCTCTGTCAATAAACCTGCAACATTGCCTACGGTAAAACCTGCTGAGGTTACTGCTAAAAAAGTAGAAGTGCCTGTAATCGAAGAAGAGCCTAAAGATGAGCTTGATAAACTGAAACGTAAGTTTGATAAAGTTGTATATGCAAAGGATAATACACGAGCTGCAACGCCATCACAGCCAACAATAGTTACAGTACCCAAACCGGATACGATGCGTGCTATAACAAAGCCGACAGAAACCGTATCTGAAACATCTGCACAGATTCAACCTTCAACAGATCCTGCAAAATTTCATGTGGTGAAAAAAGGAGAAACAGGATTTTCCATTGCTAAGAAATACGGTATTACTGTAAGAGACAACTGAATGATTGGAACAATCTCAACTTCGGGGCAATACAAGAAGGACAAAAATTACGTGTAAAACCATAACCTGTTATGGCAATAGTACAAGTGCTGGATAAACAGTTTGAGACATATATACAACACACAGCCATTGCAGAACGAGTAGCTGCAATGGCTGTGCAGCTTAATAAAGATTATGCTGGGTTGAATCCCTTATTTATTGGAATACTGAATGGCTCTTTCGTGTTTGCCGCAGATTTGTTTCGATGCATCACCATCCCTGCAGAAATATCTTTTATCAAATTAGCGTCTTATAAAGGCACAACATCTACAGGGAATATTATTACGGCTATAGGCCTGGAAGAAAGCCTGACAGACAGACATGTGGTAATTGTAGAGGATATAGTTGATACAGGACGTACGCTGTATAGCTTCTTGCCGCAGATATTGCAACAGCAGCCTGCATCTTTAAAGATTGTCTGCTTTCTCTCTAAGCCTGATGCACGTGTGTGTGATGTGCAACTGGATTATATAGGTTTCGAGATGCCCGATAATTTTGTGGTAGGTTATGGGCTTGATTATGATGGTATGGGTCGTAATCTGCCTGATTTATACACACTCTGTAGTAATCAGTAGAAAATATTTTCTACATCACTTGTTATTATGCCTGCTGCTTTTGCTTTGCTGAACATTGTTTGTATGGCAGCTCGCCCTACATCTCCGAGGTCTGTTGTATATTCATTTACGTACAAGTCTATATGTTTGCGCATCACGGCTTCTTCCATCTCTTGTGCATTACACTCTACAAAAGATGATAGTTGCGGATAATGCTTCCATGAGTATGCAAGGCTGTCTTTTATCACCGCATCAACTGTAGCTGCCAATTCACTACCCATTTCTCTTTTTATTACAATGCCTCCCAGTGGTATAGCTGCATTCATTTCCTGCTCCCACCAGTCTCCCAAGTCTATGAGTTTTACTAAGCCCTTCTGCTGGTATGTAAAGCGGCTTTCGTGGATTATCAGTCCTGCATCATAAGCGCCTTCCAGCACAGCTTGCTCAATTTCACTGAACAATACTTCAGTTTTATTCTTAGCATTTGGTAATGCAAGAGATAGCAGTAGATTGGCAGTAGTGTTAATGCCAGGGATAGCTATTTTGAAATTTGCCACATTGGATATGTCCAATGCTTGTTTTGAAATCAGTAGTGGACCTACGCCTTTGCCAAGTGCACTGCCACTATGTAGCAACGCATATTTATCTACTGTATGCAGAAATGTATTGTAACTAAGTTTGGTAACTTCCAGCTTGCCTGCCATAGCCCATTGATTCAGGGTTTCAACATCTTCCATCACATAGTCAAATATCAAGCCTCTTGTGTCAATTTTGCCATTCACCATTGCATCGAAAATGAATGTATCATTCGGGCAGGGGCTAAATCCAAGCGTTAATCTCATCGGGTAAAATTACGTTGTCGGATTGAAATACTCGTTATTGTGCTATAAATGGTTTGTATACACATGGGGTTTAAAAATGAAAATCGCTTTATATTTGCAAGCCTATATCTTGTTCGGGAAGTAGCGCAGCCCGGTAGCGCACTTGGATGGGGTTCAAGGGGTCGCAAGTTCGAATCTTGTCTTCCCGACAGATTAATAGGTAAAGCCCTTGTTTGTCAAGGGTTTTGCTTTTTTTGTAGTAAAAGTGTAGTAAAATCAGTACAAGCTACCCTTTAGCAATGTGTTTTTCCAAATACCCTTTCCAAAAGGTAACAACTTTCTCAAGCTCCAGTTCAAAGATTAGTTTTGTCCCATCCTTCATCTCTATATCAAGCGTACTTACATCAAATTCTATACTAAAAGCATTGCTAAATGCGCCTTCATGCAGATTAGTATCAGCTACATCAGGGGTATGTCTTGTAAGTGCATAGTGCTTTGACCCATTAGTAATATCGTGCATGATTTGAAGTTGAGGGCAAAGGGTTTTTAAATAGGATTGATATTGGTCTAATTTTGGAAACTGTGTTTTTATTTCTGAAAACTCATTATACGCCCAATCAGATAAATGCCATGCAGTCATAGCGGAGTTTATCGCAATTCTTGAAGATGTTGGGGCTTTCTGAAATTCTTCGTAATCTTCAATAAGTTTATTAAGGAAGTCTTTTGTATCTCTGATATTGAAACTGAGATTAGCCATATTTCAAAGTTATTATGCAAAGTAACAGGAGTTTTTCGGGTTAAAAATATTAGCACTAAATTTATGTACTAAAATCATATCAGTATGCTAAACGACTTTTTTAGAATTAATATGCCTTATGGCATTGCCAAAAATGAAAATGGTGATTGGATGGCATTTAATAGAGAATATCTACCTATTGGGTTTAATGAAAATGTAAAAGGATTCGACATCAATGAAACATCTAAGTATCCCGTTCATACTAATTACAAAAGAATTTCAGATAAAACATTACTCAAGTTAGCTTGGGATGATGCAAGTGGAGTTAAAAGAAACGATACTGGAGATATTATTACTGTGTTTCTTTATAATGATGGAACTAACCCTGTTAATCAATCAAGTGTAAAAGAAGAAAATAAGTATTGGGAGATATATTTTGACAAAATAAAATTACTGTCAAAATTTAAAAGGTAATTAGGATGGAATTATCTGAAAGACACCATTACATACCCCAATTTTTGATTAAACAGTTTGTTGGGGAGGATGGTTTTCTATATGTCTATGATAAAGAACAGAAGGAAATATTGCGTCACAAAAGAAGTTCTAAGCAAATTTTCTTTGAGTGGAATAGAAATACTTTTGACATAGGGGGTGTCGCAAGCGACAATTTTGAAAAGATATATTCGGCTCTTGATGGCATGTTGGCTTCAGCACTTTCAAACGTATTAACTACTAAGATTTTGTCGCCTGAAAATGTAATGAGCATATATGTATTGATTACTACCCTCAAAAACAGAATACCAGCGAATGATAGTGAGTTTAATTCGTTGAAAGAAAATCTTACCTATGAAGATTTGCCAATACAAATATCCCCTAAGGATGCAAATGACATACATGATGAAGAGGCGTTTAATTACTTGATTAACTCAGACCTTTTTAAAGAATCTAAGCGGTTTATTTTTCCATTTCTCGCATTCTATAAGGGAAAGGAACTTGATAATGAGAAGTTATTGCATATCCACAATAATTGCTTTCTTAATTCTAATGATAAAATCACGTCCATTATTGGCGATGTACCTATTATTGAAAAAGAAGGTTCAAGTCTCACAAACCTTAATGATGTCATATTTCCTTTAAGTAATTCAGATACGTTCATATTTAAAGAGAATACTTTGAAAGGAGTATCTAATTTCGCCTTTTATCTAAATAAAGATTTAGCCATCATTCACCAATCAAGAAAATATGTTGCTTGTAAAAGTAAGCAGTACTTAGAGAAATTAATTGAGACATATAATGAACTCGATAGTCGAAATCAGACAGACCTTATTTTAAAGTATGTATTTGAATTTGTTTAACAGACTTAATCCATGAACGACATAAACATTGAAGCGTTTAGCTTCGTAGAACGTCTTAAAGAAAGAGGGAATGACTTTGCCAAAGGATTTAAACCAAGAAATAAGAACTTAAAAGGAGACGGAGTTGAACCAATAGCACAATTGGATAATGTGCAAGATTTAACATGGACAGATTTTAATCCTATTGATGGTAAGCCAACATCAAAGTATAAAAGTATAGGGGGTAAAACTGTTGGATTAGCTACTGACGAATTTCATGATTTTCTAAACTTACTATCAAGAGTTTCGGAAATGCCTGAAGTTGTAGGAAAATGTGATTTTGACTTTTTAATAACTAACGCCTTTGATTGGATTATTGATGTGTTCACAAATAAAAAAGCAGAAAAGGAATTAATACAATATCTGCTTGATAAGATTGATGAGAATACCGCAGCTTACACTTTTTATTATAGAATAGAAGGAATGTCAATTGAGTCCGAGTTTTCTATCGGTAATACTCTTGTTATGTTTATTGACGATAACTTCATAGAAAAATTACCCAAATTGTCAGAGGAGGATAGTGGCTCACCAGACAAAACAAAAGAATATTATACGGATTTAAAGGGGATTAATTTGAGGGTAATCGTTAATTCGACATTTGATAACTCTAAGAATATAGCATTGCGTGAAGCTGAATTGGCAGTTGACGTATTGAAGTGTTTTTTAGCAGGATATTCTTTACATGCCTATCATGCAATACCCGACCTGAAACATAGAAATTCAAATCTAAGGAGGCATTTGTACTACGCTTTCGAAAGCGATAATAATCCTGGGACTACACAAATTCAAAATATTGGTGGGTTTATACCCCTGCCAATAGATAATGGATTTCTTGAAAATGCAGAAAAGCGAGGTTTAAGTACTTTGTCAGGATTTATTGCAAAACATTACAATGATGAATTGTATTATGAGATAATTGGAATTATTCAGCGGTTTGCTCAAATCGTCTCTACCTATAGCAATTATGAAAAAATAACAAAGATTATCTCATTGTTAGAAGGGGCGATTTTACAGCGTTCTAACGGTAGGAGCTTTGGCGAAACCAAGATAAAGAAAGGAGTTTTGCCTAAACTGACTAACACACAGTTAGAACTATTTCAGGACGTAATTGGTAAGGCTTATAGAATAAGAGATGCTTTTATTCATAATTGTCAAGAGAAGCCTATTGAGGAAGAAACGCTATGGGTATCACTTGAGATTGTAAGGATATTTCTAATTAATGTTATCTCGCTGCATCAAAATGGGAAAAGGGAATTTGAAGATATAGGAATATATTTTTCAGAATAAAAAAGCCCGACTGAGAACAGACGAGCCCCTATAAACCCTATCACCATGAAATATTTAAAATGTCCGAGCAAACAGACAATAATCATTTAAAACGGTAGAAATATTTTCTAAATTATCGATTTTTCTCGTTTGTCCGCTTGACTTTCCATCTTTTTTTTATTATTATTATAATCATCATAATATAGGACGGAAGCGTTACTTGAGCATTCTCATGTATATTATAATAATATTAATAGTAAATAATATAAATAATAAATAAAGAAATTATATAGATAATAAATAGAAGAATAATAGAATGTATGAATAATGAAATACAAATAGTAAATATTGAATCAAAAGATAATGTAGTATCTATAAATCAAACTACTGGTGTATATACAACAATGTATAAAAATGAGATAGTTAGTTACATGATAGAAGATGCTTTTTGTAAAGCACATAACATATCAGATAGGTCTCTAAGAAGGTACAGGAGAAAAATTGAGGTAACTGTGCCTATGAGTGAACAACCCGCTTATTTCTGTTATGTTCTTTCAAAATGCCATTACAGAGAAAAAATACTTGATGACTTTAGAAAGAACAAACCTTACACCAATAAACAAAGACCTAAAAAGACCTATTCCATAAATGATGAAAAAGGATTTAAACTAATTCAATTCAATCCATTGTATAGAAGAATCGAAAACTACGATTGGCAATACAAAGGCGGTGGTAGTTACAGACATACTTATACTGTTGAAGGATGTGTGAAGTATATGTATGATTTACACAAAATTCTATGCGGAGATTATCCTGATGCGAAAATCACAATATTTTTCACAACAGAGGAAGAAGAATTATTCCATAATCACATTGCAATATCAATTAAAGGCTCTGCTCGTAAAGTGAGTCAACGCAAAATACAGAAAGCTATCGTGAAGGCTTCTGATACACATAAACCATTTTGTGAAGTAATTCTGAATGAACAAGCTAAAAAGCAGTGCATAGAGTATATGACTAAAGATGTATTACGCTTTCCTGACGGATGGGGTATATTAAGCAATTCTAATGATGAAATTAGGACAATCGCACACCCTATAATAGAATTGCCCAAGAGAAATCTGACAGCCCAAATACAGCCTTAAAATCGAATTGCGGAGCATAACCTGGAAAGACATTAAAATCATTAAACTCAAACCCTGTTAAGATTTATGAGTTGGGAATATAAAGTGAAAAGCAAAAAACAACTGGAGAGCTGGTATAATGACAAAGTGAAACAAAACCTCAACGGGTTTGAGAGCTTTGATGACTTTTATAGCTGGTATGAGGTGTGTGTATTGGATGGCACTTGTTTCTATTGCGGATTAACAGAAAGAGAGAGCCAACAGATAGTACATGATGGACTATTGACATCAAAGAGATTTCCTTTGGGCGGTAGGTTTTCTCAGGGTGTAAATAGAGGCTTTTGGTTAGAGATTGATAAAAGAAACCCCAAAGGGCAATACTCAAGAGAAAATAGTGTGCCTTGTTGCTATTTCTGCAATAATGATAAGAGTGATGTTTTTACCGATGAACAATACAAGGAGTTTATAAAAGACAGACCTGCATTTTTGAAACAACTTTTAGAAAAAGAATAATGAACACGAGACATTCAATATATAAACCATCTGACGTAGAATGGATTTAATTAGGTTGAGTTAATTTGTACTCAGCTTGTCCATGTGTAAGTCATACCCATCAAGATTTCCAATAAAATATATTTCATCATAGCTTGATGCATCAATTTTAGGTTGTGTTTGCTGAAGGTAAAGTCTAAGATTAGGTTCAATAGAGCTTTCTGGTATTATTTCAAGAATATCATCCTTGCCAATTTGAGTCGTTTCGTCAAGCATCACAGGTAAAGTTGATGATTGTGTATTATAGCCTCCGCTGTATATAGTTTTGGCAGGAGCATTCTTTTTATTTTCATAATCTGTATAATCTCTTAGCTTAACAGTTAGGGTATTGTGATTTATAGTTATTTCAAAATATAGTCTGGTAAGTGGTTGAGTAATTACATAGTCATATTCCCAAGTGCCATTTAGGAATTGTTGAACTTGCATTTCGTTTGCTGTCGAAAGTTTAAAATTCTGGTGGGTTGTTTGGCTGCTTTCATCTGTGCTATTGACATCGTTTATATAGGGCGATGGATGTTTGGCAAAATACCCATCATCTTCAGAACTCGTATTTGTTTCATTTTGTTCTCGGGTGGATTGGTTAACATTTCCCCTTTTATCACGAATTACTGAAATGGTATTTACAATTCCAGAAATGGTAAACATAAATAGTATCACTGAAAATGTTCTCCTCCAAAATTTCTGTAAATTTTTCCCGATTATTTTGAGTTGAAGGAGAATAAAAAGTGTTACTGCAATTGATGATACAAGAATAAACGTAATGATTAATGCTTTAGTTTCTGCTTCCATAGTAGATTATATAAATTACTTAGTATCGATTGTTTTAATTTTAGTGATTAACAGTCCACCACTTGGCATAGCAGTCCTTAGAACAAAATGTGCTGATATGTCCCATTGCTTTATTAGCTTTCTCGACATCAGTTTCACTTCCTAAAATATAACCATTATAATAAGGGCCGTTAAATTTTTTATGACAATAACCACACTCATATTTTGTGGGTTCATCTTGGGTTGAGTTTTTTTGCATACTATTAGCTTCCGAATTATTGTTGCTAATTTTCAAATGAAGGTCATCTATTTCATAAATTAATGCCTTAATCATTTTCCTATTTTCATAAAAGAAATTATCCTCTGAATCCCAATACTCAACTGTATCATTTCTGCCAATTACACCTCTTTGAGACTTTGAAAGAACATCATTAGCGTTAATATTATTGTATTTTATTATTGTGTCTTCTATAGCGTAATAAGCCTTTTTGAGTTCTACCATATTGTATATAATAGCTTTGCAGTCATAAGTAGCAATTGCATATTGACCAGCTTTACTTGCCATTTGATGTATTTCCCGAAGTGAATCGTTATTACGGGTACAGGATTCTGGAATTTTTATCCTGACCTTTTTAAATGTTTTAGTTTGGTTATTATTTGCAGCCAAAGGTGTTGTCTGGCTTGATTGGGCATTAATATTTTCATTAGCGTTTTCACATGAAGACAATATGAGGATTGGCACTATAAAAATGAGTAGGTAAGATAGTCTCATCTGCGTTTATGTTTCGGTTAGTCTATTTTTTCTTCTTTCTTTGAGATAATGCACTTCCTGACAAACTCCGCACAGTTTTGCTTTTAGATTTCATGTTTTTTCCTGCAATACTTGCTACCCTTTTAGATGTTCTCTCAGTTATTTTTCTCTTTTTCATGATAACTCTAAAAAAGCGATATGAAATAGTAGGTACAATAGCTATTAAGAATAATTTAAACCAATTAGCTATATTTGAGCTACAACCCAAGCCAAAATGAGCGTAGAAACTGGAATCCGCATAAAACGCATAAGAGAATATCGAAACTATACCCAACAGCACATGGCTGACAGGTTAGAACTGTCTCAAAATGCCTATTGTAAAATCGAGAACGGTACTACTAAACTAACTACTGATAGACTTGAGGAAATTGCAGGGATATTAGATGTCCCCGTTGAAACTATCCTAAGTAGTGAAAAGCAGATATTCAATTTAGAGAACAATACGATTGACAAATTCTACGGTTATATTGAAAATCTGCAAGAAGAAAACAAAGAAATCTTAACAGCTATACAAGCACAAGCAGACATATTCAAGCAACAAAACGAACTTCTTTTAAGGGCAATAGAAGCCCTAAACAAAGGGAAATAGCCCATTTTTTATAGGTTTTTACACTATTCGGCACCGAGATACTTTTAAAGCTAATTCAGTCCTAAATTATTCACCCGGCCCTGGGGGACCGGCATGGGTACTGGAGGGGGGCAGGGGTAAACCTTCGTATCCTTTCATTTGCAGATTGACTTTTTATGAAAAGACAAGCCTGTCTCAATATAGTTTTCGAAATCGTAAAATTTTTTTTTTGAAATTTTTGAATTGAAAATTTAGGATACTTGCAAACCGAGCTTTTTAATCTTTGTAATCGTATTGACGTGTAGGTCTGTTAGCTTAGCTATTTCATTTGCTTTATAACCCTTTTTAAGATAATCCAATGCTTTCTTATTCTTGGGTTTTTCTAAAAAGTCCTTCAAAGATTCCATAGAGCCTTCTTTCCTGCCAGTATAAGCCCCTTTAAGTTTGGCTATCTTAATGCCCTCCAGTTGACGCTCTTTAATTTGGTTACGTTCCATTTCCCCAACTATTCCCAAAATTGATATGATTAACTTACTAATTGGGTTTTCTTTTCCATTATTATCAAGAGTTTTTAACCCCTGAGATACAAATTCAATTCCAATATTCTTTTGATTGAAATAATGTATTGTGTTAATGATGTCTCTCAAATCACGTCCAAGTCTATCAATTTGCCAAACAGAGAGATTGAACTTTACTCCGCTATCAATATATTTTTTTATCTCCTTGCCCCCTTCACGTTCAAAAAAGGGTATAGCACCACTACATTTATCTTCAATGACAAAATTGTACTCACTTTCATTTACTCTTTGGCGGTCTGTCTTTTGTTCTACGGTGCTAACTCTACAATAAAGAATCTTCATAAAATCATAAATTTAAAGTCTATTACTATTTAACCCTAAAAATATGATAATATCGCAATGATTCCAAGTAAAATGGCTAAAAATATTGATTTACGCTATCACAAATTAAAGTGTACTCCAATTTTGTGAGGATAACTTGTCCTAAGCAGATAGAAGTATGTTCCTTAGTGTTGTATATGGATTACTTTATTCAAGGAATTGGTTTAACAACAATAATTATCTTCGCTTGTATTAGACGTAAAATGACAATGGTATATTCTTATGAAACTATCAGAACTTGCTGAAATAAGGATTGGAGAATCAATTCAACCTAAATTATTAGTAGCGAGCAAGCCTACTAATGGGAATTATGTTCAATTCATAGAGGCTGCAAATTTTGATGGAACCCCATCAAAATTTGTATCTGAAAAAGATTTAAGAAAGCTTGGAATAATTGAAGGAAAATCTACTTTGAGATACGGTGATTTCATGCTTGTAGAGAGGAATCAACTTTATTCTATATTTAAATATGAAAATAGTGATACTGCAATTCCAGCCAATGACATAATTGTAATACAAAATTTTGTCGGCATCGTTGGTGAATTTTTTAGTTACCCTAAAAACCTAAAGTATTTTTTATCTCAGGTAAATAATCTTAAGCGACAAAATAAGCCAATTGAGGAAATATTATTGTCTATTCTTGACATTGAAATACTAACTGACGATATAAGAGAATTAGACAACTCTGACACAGCAACTCAAATAGGTATACGTAAACCTGTCGATAAGTCCGATTTGCCATTTAAGCTAACCCAAAAACCAATGTCGCTCGACAAATTGATTAAGAGAATCAATTATAATGAACTTCTATTGGATACTGAGTTTCAACGTAGGCCCGGATTGTGGGACATTCATACAAAAAGTAGGTTCATTGAAGCTTTAATTGTTAGGTTGCCAGTTCCCGCATTTTATTTTGATGGCTCAAATGATAGCGAATGGTTGGTGATTGATGGATTACAGAGACTAAGCACAGTTAATAGTTACATTAATGGTGAATTTGCTTTAACTAATGTTGATTTTAACAGCGATTTAATTGATAAATCCTTTAATGAACTTGATAGAACGTATCAACGTAATATTGAAGAGTATGAGGTGTTTGTTTATATTATTGAGAAAGGCACTCCACCAAGCGTAAAGTATAAAGTGTTTAAGAATATCAATACAAGCGCATTAAAACTCGAATCTCAAGAAATACGCCATGCAATAAATCCTCAAAAGCCAGCGATGTTTGTCAAAAGAGTTGCAGATAGCCCTTGGTTTAAAAAATATGTTCCTACTTCAAAGCAAGATAGGATGTATGATAGAGAGGTTGTTTTAAGGTTTATTGCTTTTCAACGTTTTCATTATAGAGAATATAAACCTTCAATAGTTGAGTTTCTTGATGAGACAATGACAGAGATATACGACATTCCAGAAGTAATTTTATCTCAATATGAAAAAGATTTAGAGACTATATTAAGTTTTATTAATGATATAATGGGAGAGCCATGTTATAGTAAAAACTACTTTTTAGACAATCAAAAAATGTATACTCATAACAATAGAATTTTCGAGTTACTCACTTATGGATTTTCAAAAATAGCTTCACCAGTAAGATTGAAAATGCTCGAAAAGAAGAATGAAACTAAACATCAAATCATAGATTTTTTTAAGAATCAATCTTCAGATTTTTGGGATAGAGATTATGCCTATACACAAGAGGGTTTAGAAAGACGATTTGTGGAAATTGAAGCTTTGATAGCTAAATTGTCAAAACTGTAATTATGGAAAGTATTGAATTGAAGAATTTTAAGTCTTTTAGGAGTTTAGGTTTAAAATTGAAGTCATTGAATTTGTTGACAGGTATTAATTCGTCTGGCAAAAGTTCTTTATTACAAGCAATATTATTAATTAGACAATCATTTACAAGTGGGTCATTCTCGAACCCATTAAAGAAACCTGCAATTAATTTAGGTGATGATAATACTCTAATCAAATTAGGCACCTTGCAGGATATTTTTAATGAAAAGGCTAATAAAGATGAAACTATCCAGTTTATAATACATGAGAAAGAGGTAACATATTCTTTTTCTTCAATGTCTTACGAAAGTCTGGAAATAAAATCAAGTAGCGTTGATGGAGATATTTCTCCTCAGCAATCATTGTGGATTGGCTTGAATATATTCTCAAAGGGATTTCAGTACCTATCTTCTGAAAGAATCTCTCCAGTCGAAAGTTATCCAAATCCTCCTGATGGAAGTAGTTTATTCCTTGGTGCTAAAGGTGAATACGCACCGTATATTTTAGAAAATTACGGTAATAGAATTACTATTGATAAAAGCCTATTGCACGCTAATACTCGTATAAATCAGGATACCTTATTATGGCAAGTTAATTATTGGCTTGGTGAAATTAGTAAAGGAATAGAGGTTACAACAAAGCCCAATACTAATACTAATACAACTGAGTTGATTTATAACTATAGAAAGAATAGCATATTAGAAGGTAATAGGAAGCCTCAAAATGTTGGTTACGGTATTACCCCTGCGCTGCCGATTCTTGTCGCATTATTAATATCAAAACCTGGAGATATAGTTGTTCTCGAAAATCCTGAAACTCATTTGCATCCATACGGACAAGCTTGTATTGCAAGTCTTATTAGTAAAGCTTCTCAGTTAGGAGTTCAAATAATTTTAGAAACGCATAGCGACCATATAATAAACGGTGTATTAGTAAGCTGTAAAGAGTTTGTAGATAATAACGGTGGATTAGATTCAAACAATCTTAAAGTATTTTTCTTTGACCAGAATGCTGAAGAGTTAGTGTCAGAAATCGTTGTTGAGAAAGGGGGTAAAATAATGTATGCACCTAAAGGTTTTTTCGACCAGATATCTATTGATAGAAGGAAACTAATGGGTTTTTAAGATATGAAGCATTTGTACGTTCATATAGGCGAGTTTTCTCATGAAAATGTTTTGAGTAATATTTCTGACTTAGACGATATAAATAATTTCATATCAAATTGTGTAGGTTTAGTTGAAACTATTGAGAAAGAACACTGCCATTTGTTATATAGTGCAGAGGATGTCAATGAATTTTGCAAATTCTTTAATGGACTTGTAGGTAACCCATATTTAACATCGCTGGAAGACCAGTTTTCTGACATTTTAAGAAATGCAAAAGCTTTTGATAATACAGAGAACAATTTTGGGAATCGATACTTCTGGTGGGATTTATGCAGCGAAAAAACAAAGGAGCTAAGAAATGGTTTTCTCTATAACTCAGTCGGAATTTGTAATAAGTTCCCAGATGGAGAGCATCTTATAATTCTTCCTGAATCTTTAAGAGAAGTTTATTCTTGTAAAAATTCAATACCAATTATTATTGATAACAATATTGGAAGTGCTGATATTCCATGCCTGATTAAATTAGAATATCATTTTTCATCAGAAAAAATATCGGAATGGATAAAAAATAGCAGATTACCACTCAAAATGAATAAAAATAACAAGCATGGTGAAAATGGTCAAGGTGGGCATTCTCGCAATAAAGGCAATAAGGTCTCAAAACTTTATACAACTATAGAGAAAGCCCAATTATTACTAGATAGTGCGATAGCCGACAAAAGGTATAATAAGAAGAATAGATATAATTACGATACAGAGAACAGTAAATTTATTGCGTTCTATTATGAAGGCGATACCCCTCAAAATCAATATCATGGTTTTCATTATGATACAATGGAAGAAGCAGAATCAGAAATTTATCCCAATAGTGTTTTCATGCAATTAAAAGGGAGATTTAATTTATAAATTCAAAACTATTAAAAAGGCAAGTGGTCATTTTCATCATCAAATCTATTTCTATAAAACCATACAATGCTTTCTTTTGTGATATACCAGCTTTTACCAGAATATCTTCTTTTTAATGTATGATTCTCATCTTCTGTATATGTTTTTAGTGTTTGTCTGGTAACTCCCAATAATTTTGCTGCTTCCGAGTAGTTATATAAATCTTTGTCCAACTGACGGATAAAAGCAATTACTTGAGGTGCATCTTGTGTATTAGCTAAGGGGGGTAAATTTTTAATCTTTTCAAATTCTTGTTCATTTATTTCGTAATTGCGTAACCCCATTTTTTCTGCTTCGTCTAATACTTCATCTAATACTTTTAGGAAATTAGGAATAGCTTGTTTGAATTTTTTAAGTGTTTTAGTAAAGTCCTTCACGGGCATTGAAATGTCATAAGCCATTCCCCAAAATCTCATAGCTAATTTCTTTCTATCAAAGTCTAACAAGTCATCCCCTGACATGACTTTGGTGACTATAGCGAATAGAAAATCATCAGTAGATGCGTTATAATTTTTATCTGAATTGTCGTTTGTATTATTTTTCATTGTCGACTATCGTTTGAAAACTTCATTAACATAGTTAGTATGTACTGGTCTGTTTTTATCAATATACTTTTGCAATGTTGACAATTTGCTATGCCCAGTATATTGCATCAATTCATTTAAAGGAGTTACATTGATTAAATTTGAAACAAATGTATCTCTTCCTTTATGCATAGATAGCGTATCGTATTTTCTGAGATACTGCCCCGTTTCTTTATCTACAATCTCTACAATGTCATCAAAATATCCTGTAGTTTTCAAGGCTTCTTTGACATATCTATTGGCATTGACATTAGACGTCATTATAGATGATAGCTTATAATCGTACTTTTCTAAAATTTCAATAACTGTAGGGCAAAGAGGCACTTGTATACTTGCATTGCTGCTGTTTTTAGTTTTATTAGCTTTTCTTTTGTAGACTCTCCCATCTGACTGTTCAATAATAAATTTGCTATCAAATGCTTCTAAATCTCCCCACCTCATACCCGTGAGGCAAGCAAATACAAATAAATCCTTTATCTTATCAAGATGTATACTTTCAAATTTGTAGTCATAGAGTTTGAATACTTCTTTGATAGTTAGAGTGACTTTCGTAGCATCATGATTTGGAACATAGTTTTTGACATAATCACTTAAAAATGTGTAGCTGTTAATCAGCCCTTTTTTATCCTGTAAATACTTCATAAACTCTTTGAAAGTATCAAATCGCTTACGAATAGTTTTTGCATTTAGACCGCCTTTAGTTATTGGTTTGTATATGTTGCCATCGATTCTATACTCCTTCTCAAGTTTCTGAGCCATCCATATATGTAATTTCTCTACAAAAACTACATTGACATCCTTTATCCTGATTTTCTTTTGATGAATTTTCTCATAGTCACTAATCAAGTTCATAAAAGAAGTATAGTCTTTTAGACTTATGGGATTCCCTAATACAGCAAGACGTTCTTTTTTTTGTTCATGAAATTCTTTATACACAGATAAGAAAAGTGAGGTATTGACCTGTTCTTTATCTAATCTAACATTTGTTAAGTAGTCATTTAGTTCTGCTGCGGAAAGAGTGCTACCATCTTCTTTGAAATTTTCTTCGAGAATATCATTCGCACTTTTTAACCAAAAGTCCACTTTATCTCTTCTTGTATGGTAATCCTTTATGAAAGGTTGCAAATGATTGTTCTTATAATCCCACTCAATGTATTTGCGACCTTTCTTTTTTTTATCAATAGTGATTCCAGTGGGATACCTCGTTATTCCTTTGTGCGAATAATATATTACTACAGAGCCATTATTCACTTTTAGTTGTGCGATTCGAACACCCTTTTTACTCATAGGTTATCAGTTGTAGGTTTATTCAATAAAAATACGCAACTAAAATTATTGTAGTAAAACTGTAGCAAAATTGGGTTAACAAATGAGATATTTGTCTTTTTGAGATTGTTAAGAAAATCTCCTGAAATGCAATACAGACTTTACGCATTTAACAAATTTTATTTGGATTGTTAAATGGATATGATTGCCTATAGAATCTTGTCTTCCCGACAAACGGAAAGCTCGGCAGTAATGTTGGGCTTTTTTGTTTCTGTAATTATGTAGTAGTGATAGTTAAAAATCTTCAGCTACTTCAAACTCCATTCGCTTTTTGGAGACGGGATGGGTAAATGCTATATAGGCAGCATGCAGGTGGAGCTTTTTGTCTGAAGTGCCGTAAAGGTCGTCGCCAACTATTGGTGCATTGAGTCCTAGTTGATGGGCAGCATGCACGCGTAACTGATGTGTGCGGCCGGTAAGTGGCCAAAAATGAATTCGGGTAATACCGTCTTTCACTTCAATAACTTTCCATTGGGTTATGCTTTTCTTGCCGGTTTCAAAACAAACAAGTTGCATAGGCCTGTTGTATAAGTCGGGTATTAAGGGTAGCCTTATTTCCCCTTCACTATCACTAATAGCTTTTGAAAGCAGCGCTGTATATCTTTTGGTTACTGCACGATTTAGAAATTGCCTTTGAATCAGTTTGTGGGCTTGTGGCGTTTTGGCAACTAATAAAAGGCCTGAAGTGCCCATGTCGAGCCTGTGAATTATTAGTGGTTCGGCTATAACCATTGCGTCTTTTAGTCTGCTATATACAGAGTCGTCTATATCTACGCCGGGAACAGAACGTAAGCCTGCAGGTTTGTTTATCACCACTAAAGAGTCGTCTTCATAGATTATATCCAGATTGATGTTGTTTGCGGCAGGCAGTAAAAATGGATTGGCATCTACAGCCATACCTTCCAGCATGTGGGCAAGTATTGGTTTGCATTTGCCTGTGCATGCAGGGTAGAATTTTTTGTGTTGCCTGATTTCAGATTTTGGGGAGCTGCCCCACCAAAACTCTGCCATGGCAAGTGGCTTATAGCCATGGGCGAATGCATATTGTAAGAGCTTAGGAGTGGCACACTCTCCCGCGCCTGCCGGCGGTTTGCCAAAGGCGGTAGATTTAAAAATGTCTTGCAAGCTTTTTTGTCTGCCTTCAATATTCAGAAACGTGTATTGCTCAAATAGTTGGTTTTGTAAGATAGCCGACCGCTCTTTGCGCTCTTCTTTCAAGGCTTCAATGTGGGTTTCATAAGATGATAGTTGCATCTTGGCGTCTTCAAGTATTGTTTCCCACTTTTCTGTAAGTACTCTTAGTAGATATTTGTCGTGCAGGCTTTGCTTAATCAGGTCTGCTTCAAATTGTTTGTACTCATTTGCATCCAGCTTGCTTTTCTTTTCTGTTCGCAGGAGTGCGCGGCTATCTTTATTTTGTTTTAATAGTTTTTTGAATGCGGCAATTTCTTCTGCAGATTGTAAACTAAGCTGTTCAATATTTTCTTTTAATCTATTATAGTTTTCATCACACAAGATGGACTCTAACTGTGTATTGACAGCACTGATTACTTCCTGCTCTTTCAGAAAAAAACTCTTTTCTGTTAGCATGTCGAAAATAGGCGGAACAAATTTGGGGTGGTCGTTAGTGCCGGCAAGCTTGCCTGAAAAAGCAGATAAATAACCGATTTTACCTTCATCATCCGCAACCACTAATACACCGAACATTTTCCCGATAACTATATCATCTCTGTCATCAGAAAGGCCAAAATTATGGTCAATATCTGTTTGTGTTTCCAAATAATCCTGTAGTTCTGCTGCAGCTATTTTGGTAAGCGGGTGGGGCTCGTAGTAAAATGGAAAAGTAAACTTTTCAGGCAGGGCTATATTATTGACAGTGCTATCAGAGAAATAAGATAGTTTATGTTGATTGTCGATGCCCAAAACTTACTGGATAAAATTTAAGTTGCGAATTTACTGTATCTATTTTAGAAGGGTATGTCATAATTTGTCTGTAATACAAAAGGCTATCCTATTGGGTAGCCTTTTATTAAAAAATATGTAAATCGATTAATGCAAATCTGCTGCTATCAGTCTCAAAAATTCTGAGCGTGTTTCGTTCTTCTCAAACTGCCCGCTAAATGCAGATGTAGTAGTAGTGCTGTTTTGTTTTTGCACACCGCGCATCATCATACACAGGTGTTTTGCTTCTATTACTACTGCCACACCAAGCGGGTTCAGCGTTTCCTGCAATGCATCAAGTATCTGGTGTGTCAGGCGTTCCTGCACCTGCATACGGCGAGAGAAACAATCTACTACACGTGCCAGTTTGCTAAGCCCTGTTATGTAGCCATTAGGTATATAAGCTATATGCGCTTTACCAAAAAAAGGTAGCATATGGTGTTCGCACATAGAGTATAGTTCTATGTCTTTTACGATCACCATCTCGCTGTAAGATTCTTGAAACTTAGCAGAGTTCAATATAGCTTTTGCATCCATTTCATAACCCTGTGTAAGGTACTGCATGGCTTTAGCTACGCGTTCGGGTGTTTTCAGCAGGCCTTCACGGTCGGCATCCTCACCCAACAGCTCTATAGAAGAACGGTAGTTCTCTATCAGCTTCGCGGTTATGTCTTCGTCGTAATGTTCTGTTTTTTTGTAAGACACGGTAGTCAATTCAGAGGTTAATAATTAACCGAAGTACTCTACATAGATACGTTGTGTTTCTACCAACTTTATGGCATGCATTGCAGCTCCATTTTTTTCAATGTGTGGTTTTAACTCATCCCATATAGCCATGGCAAAATTTTCAGCACTGGTAAACTTGCCTTGCATAAAGTCAACGTCTAAGTTCAGATTCTTATGGTCAACTCTTTCAACAATTACATCCTTAATAAGTTCACCAAGTGTTTTGGCATTGAATACAAAACCTGTATCAGGGTTTGGATTGCCTTTTATGGTAACATGCAATTCGTAATTGTGGCCATGCCAATTTGCATTTGCACATTTGCCAAATACTTCAATATTCTTTTCTTCGCTCCAACTTTCGTTGAAAAGCCTGTGGGCGGCATTAAAATGCTCCACACGTGTCAGGTAAACCATTTCGAATAATTAATATGTTGCAAAATTAGCTTTAGATAACGGTTTGGACAAAAAGTAGTTATTTGCAGTATGAAGATACTGCTGATAGCAGCTACAGAGGCTGAAATAGCCCCATTGACAGAATATATTGAACCTTTCAGAACACCTGCAAACGGTCAGAGTTATGCTTTTGGCAATGCTGATATTAGCCTGTTAATTACAGGTGTCGGTATGGTAGCCACAGCATATAATCTTACTAAAGAGCTGGTAAAAGACCAGTATGATATGGTACTACAAGTGGGTGTGGGTGGGGCTTTCAGCAATTCTATAGCCATTGGTGATGTAGTAGTAGTTGAAAGGGATCGATTTGCTGATTTTGGTGCTGAGGATAATGGTAAATATATAGACATATTCAATTTAGGATTGCTTCAGGCAAACGAAAAGCCATTTACTAATAGATGGCTGGAAGTCCCTGCTACTGAGTGGTTTGCTGAATTTGGATTAAAAAAGGTGAATGGAGTAACGGTAAATACAGTATCAGGAACTGTGGCGACTATCGGGCGCATTATTGATAGCTGCAATCCCGATGTGGAAAGTATGGAGGGGGCTGCTATGCATTATGTGTGTCTGCTAGAAGGGGTTCAGTTTGTACAAATACGTGCTATTTCTAACTATGTAGAACCCAGAGACAAATCAAAATGGCAGATGGGCAAGGCGATAAAGAACCTGAATGATGTACTGAAAGTCTTTGTAGACAGCCTAATGAAGGCTTAAAACGGCAAAAATGTTGAAAACTATATTGGTTATTAACAGTTTGGGTTAAGGGGATTTGGATAGTACGTTATCTTGTATATATTTGTCTCCGTACAATAACTAATAAACTAAAAACAAGAACAGTGGCGTACGACAACAAAAACTTCGGTGGAGAAAACCGTAACAGTGAGAGCTTATTCAGCAAGCGTATCAAAGCAGGTAAACGTAGGACATACTTCTTTGATGTTCGCTCTACTCGTGGCAATGATTATTTTATCACTATCACTGAAAGCAAAAAGCGCTTTGATGATAACGGTTATGACAGGCATAAAATGTTTTTGTACAAGGAGGATTTCAATAAGTTCCTGAATGCACTTACAGAAACGGTTAACTACGTTAAGACAGATTTGATGCCTGATTTTGACTTTGACGCATACAATCACGATCAGGAAAACGAAGAAGGTTCACCGATGGCATCTTCAGATATCAGCGAAAGCGTAGATAATAGCGCAAGTGTTGATGAATGGAAAATGTAATAACAATTGAAATTAATAATATGAAGCCGGGTAAGTTGCCCGGCTTTTTTTAGTCTTTTATTGTTCAAGTTTACTTATTAGGAAATAATAGTTTTGACAGCCTGTAAAAAATGGGTCTAAAAACTATAGGTAAACCGGAAATTTGATTAATTTAACGCTTGCGTTAAGTTATAAACTTTAAAATAATATATTTAGGATAGTATCTGAAAAATCTGCCGTATGAAAAAATTGCTATTATTCACGCTATTGATAGGTATTAAAGCACAGGCACAGGAGTTGGAAGGTGGCGTTGGTGGTGGTTTCAGTATCAATGGACAACCGACAGACAACATGGTTTATAAAGGAGACCAGTCTGTAATGAACTATTCTACCAACATGAGGCTTTTGTATACTACCAAAAACTTGTGGCAGATTGGTTTGGAAGGTCATATGCATGAACTTTCATCTAAATCTTCAAAAAAATACGGTGGTTATATCAATGGTTCTTTGCTGGTAGATTCTATAGGTGGTGATGATAAAAAAATTGTTTACGCTAAGAACGCGGTAAACATCATGGCTGTTATCAACAAGCGTTTCGACTTTAAAGGAGGAGCAAGCTATGCTTACATCGGTGGTGCTATTGGTGTAGGTTTTGCTCGTAATAACGCGCATAAATATGATGCGAATGAATCTTACAATGGTCCTGACGGCGGTCGCGGTATAGCATACGGCGCTCAGTTGGGCTATGCTGCCAATGTTTCTTCAAACATTGGTATCTATCTGGAAGCTGCTTTCCGCTATTACAATTTCGATTACAAAGATGCAGGTGCTCCTCAAATATGGACAAACCCGCAACCATTAAAGTATAGTATCATGGCATTCCCTATAACGTTCGGTTTGCGCTACACTTTTGTAAAAATACCGGGTAGTGCTTACGGTACTTATAATAAGACAAACCGCCGCTTCTACGAAAACAAGCGTTATAATAAAGGCAAATACTAGACTAATTATAGTTCATACATTAAAAAAGGCTCAGATTTATCTGAGCCTTTTTTAATGTATGATAGATTCCTTTTGTGTTGTTATGTTAAGCCAATGAATAGTTCAATGTGTTACTTACAGTCAATGTATTAAATCTATTTTATATAGATAAGCACATTAAATATGTAGTAAAGAGAGTGCTTATTGAGCATTCTATTTACTACATAGAGAGTTAACTTAATTGTTATTAAATATAGTATAAAATACTGCAAATAATGAGAGAATAGATGTTGTAAGAGTGATGTACCTGTCCTTCGAAGTGTCTGTAGTTGCCATTCGTGCTCTTGCTTTGTTTTGTTCTACATAGATAACATCACCACTTTTCAAAAAGTAGTACGGCGAGTTGAAAATTTCTGTAGAGTTTAGATTAAAACGAATAAACTTTTTCTGGCCATTATCTTCACGTATCAGCAATACATTTTCTCTTTTACCACTAATTGTAAGGTCTCCAGCAATGGCTAAAGCGTCTAATAAACTTGTTTTTTCATCAGAAAGTATATACCTCCCTGGGCGTGATACGTCGCCTAAAACGTTGATATAAAAATTTAAAAATCTTACGTTGACAAGCGGATTAACATAAAATTGTGATGCTTTTGCCCTGATGGTTTCTTTTGCTTCAGTGGTCGTTTGACCTAAAACGCTGACGCGTCCCACTAATGGTACCTCAATCATACCATTTTTATCAACGTAGTATGAATTTGTTTTATCGCCATTATTGGAAACAATACCATCTGCACCTGGTTTAGTCTCAATTGTTTGAACCGTAATATATAGTTGATCATTAACTTGAATAACTGGCTCTGAATATGTATGTTCTTTTTCCATATGTACAGAGCTCGTAGAATCTGATAGATTCTTGAAGTATGTTATTTTTTTGGCATTAGAACAAGATTGAATTGACATAATGAACACGATAATACATAAGAGTATGGATGTTTCGTGAAATGTCTGTTTTAACCTTTTAGAGAACATTTATTATTTTTTTTCAAAAATAGTCTAAATAATATAGTTCTCAAACCTTCTGTTGGGGTTAACTAAGTCGGTTCATTAGTTAGTTTTCGATAGGGTTATATACTAAAAATCCTTCTCTTTACGGTTTGTTTAAATATTTAGCAGTACTGGTTTCTGCGTTGGGATGTGTTATAATTTTAGAGTATTTTTGCCGCTTGAGGATTGGCTAATTACGAATCATCTAATATATTGATTGTCAGCAAGGATAACATAGTTTAAGCATAAAGCATTGTGAATGCTTGAACTTGTGTGCGTCATAAATAATAAAATAGTTAATGGAAAACTTTTCTATAAGGAATAAATCTGAATCAGATAGTGGCACATTTAATGTAAGATGGGTGCTAACTACATTATTAGCAACTTGGCCTTATTTTTTAGCTAGTATTATTATTGCTTTAATTTGTGCAAATCTTTATCTGAGATATACTACACCAGTATACAAATTAAGTACAGAAATTCTTATAAATGAGAGCGGCAGTAAACAATCGAAAAATGATGAGTTGATACTTGAGGGTTTAGGCTTATCAAATAGAAACAATGACATTAATAATGTTATTCGTGTTTTAAAGAGTAAACCACTAATGCTTAAAGTGGTAAATAAGCTGAAATTAAATCTGCAATACTTTGAATATGGTAATGTAAAAACTACACAGTATTATAATGATTGCCCTTTTAAAGTTGAAGTTGCTGATACCGTATTACAATCTTGTGGCAATGCTACTTACAAAATTGATTTTGAATCAGACAAACAAAACTTTAAAATAAGTGAAGGGAAAAATACATGGAAAGGTAAAATAGGTGTCCCGTTACAATTGCCAGTTGGCGAGGTGGTTATTAATAATACAAGTGTAGCAGCAATAACACCGCATGCTAAGTATACTTTTGTTTTTTCTAATGCTTGGGCTGCCGCAGCTATGTATGCAAGTGGTGTTGATGTTGCTAAGCCGGATAAAAGTGCCAGCTATGTAAATATATCTGTGCTTGATGAAATACCTGCTAGAGGTAGAGATTTGTTAGATACTTTAGTAAGGGTTTATACATTGAATAATATTGAAGAAAGAAACCAGACCGCCATTAATACTATTGATTTTATTACAGATCGTCTGAAAAGGGTAGAAGAAGAACTTGTTGGTCAGGAAAAGAAAATAGAGATTTTCAAAACGAGTAAAAGGCTTACTGGGGATGTAGTAGATCAGTCAAAAGTATTAATGGAAAATACTAATGACAACTATAAAGAGCTTTACAGCAAAGAGGTACAACTAGAAGTAATAAACTCATTAGAGAAGTTCATAAATGATAATGCAGATGATGCAAACGTAGTGCCGTCTGGAATGTTGGATGATAATGGAGCATTTGCCAGAATTGCTGAGAAGTACAATGATTTGGTACACGAAAAAGAAAAAATACTTTTAAGTAAGACTGAAACCCATCCGCAGTATGTAGCACTGACAAAGCAAACTGAAAGTCTCCGTGCAGACATGCGCCAAAGTTTAACAGCAACAAAAAGAAGTCTGCAGGTTGTTATAAATGAACTAAAAAAACAAGGTGGAAGTATTGATGCCCAGGTAAGAAAAGTGCCGCAGACTGAACGTATCTACTTGGACTATGCGCGTAGGCAACACTTAATGGAGGAGTTGTTTCTTTATTTGTTGAAAAAAAGAGAGGAAACAGAAGTAGCAAAGTCTTCAACAGTTCCAAATGTTGCGGTGATAAACGCGGCAGAAAATAATGGATCGGTAAAACCTAACAGGTCAAGAATAAAAAGTACAGCTGTTTTGTTAGGTTTTTTAGTGCCTATAGTAGTATTGATTCTTAGAAGAATGCTGAATACTCGTATTATTACAAAGAATGACATTAATACAAGTTCAGATATTCCTATAATTGGTGAAATAGGTCATAGCGACAATGAAGGGTCTGTAGCAGTAAAAAATAATAGCCATTCTGCGCTATCAGAACAATTTAGGGCATTACGCACTAATATCCAGTTCCTTCTTCCAGATAAAAAAGATAAAACTATCATGCTTACATCTAGCATGAGTGGTGAGGGTAAGTCATTTATAGCTATCAACCTTGCGAGTACATTTGCTATTTCGGGTAAGAAAGTAGTACTCCTTGAGCTTGACCTTAGAAAGCCTAAGATTTCAAAAAATCTTGGTTTGAATAATAGTATTGGTCTTTCAAGTTATGCAGTGGGGCAAAGTGAGATAAAAGACATTATACAACCTTCTGGTTTTGAAGATAACCTGTTTGTTATTTCATCAGGACCCGTCCCCCCAAATCCTGCAGAGTTGATAATGCTGCAACGTGTAGATGAGCTTTTTGATTACCTGAAAGAAAATTTTGATTATATAGTTATCGATACTGCTCCGGTGGGTCTTGTTACAGATGCACTATTGCTTAATAGGTTTGCAAATGCAACTTTATATGTTGTTCGTCAAGGTTATACATTCAGGCAGCAGTTGCATATACCAAACGATTTACAAAACGAGAAAAAAATCAACAGGCTTAGCTTTGTTATAAACGATGTCGTGTTCAAACGTGGCTATACCTATGGTTATGGTTACGGATATGAATCAGGTTATGGTTATGGTTACGGCTATGGCTACGGTTATGGCTACGGAAAATATTCTAACGGATATTTTGAAGAAGAGGAAAGCTCATCACCTGTTAAAAAAGTTATCAAAAAAATCAAACAAATCATTCCTGGTAAGAAGTAATTCCTTACGCCGATAAACCCATAGATTAAGTCAGTTTTATATCTGTCTTATTCGGTTGTATAAGCCAGTCAGTACTATGTAACTGACAGTGGCGAAGCCATGAAAGAAATTGAATGATTACCCCAAATTCAACCAATAAATGTGCCGTATTGCAGGAGTATTAGACAAATCTTCTGATACAGTATTGGCAGATGCTATTGCTATGCGCGATAGCATGGCTCATGGTGGGCCTGATGATAGTGGTGTTTACTATGATGTTGATGCTCACATTGCATTAGGGCATCGCAGATTGTCTATTATAGATCTGACAGAAGGCGGACATCAACCGATGCAGAACGTCACTGGTGATATTGTTATAGTTTTCAACGGAGAAATATATAATTATAAGGAACTAAAAGCTGAACTAGCTAAAAATGGGCACCTGTTCAAGACTGCTTCCGATACAGAAGTAATACTAATAGGATACCAACATTGGGGTGTAGCATGTTTTGATAAACTGGTAGGCATGTTTGCCATTGCCATATACGACAAGCGCAAGCACGAACTCATATTGGCGAGAGATGGACAAGGTATAAAACCCCTGTACTATAGCAATAATAACAATGCATTCTTCTTTGCATCAGAAGTAAGAGCTTTTAAAGCATTGCCATACAATTGGCAGGAATCTGATAGTTGGAAGGCATATATGCTGGTATATGGTTTTGTGCCCGAGCCGCATACTACACTGCAAGCTGTAAAAATGCTGCCGAAAGGAAGCTACATGCGTGTTGATGTAGATACACTGCAATCATCTGTAGTTGAATACTCAAAAGACGATTACAATGTAACGATAGATACAGAGAGTGAGGCACTAATAACTATCAGACAATGGTTAGATAAAGCAGTAGACAGGCATCTGATATCTGACGCGCCAATAGGGTTGTTTCTAAGTGGCGGTATAGATAGCAGCCTGCTGACGCTGATTGCAAAACAAACAGGACATAATGATTTGCATACACTATCTATAGTGTTTGATGACACCGCCTATTCAGAGGCTGCATATCAGCAATTGATAGTAGATAAAGTAAATGCACAACATAAAAGCTACAACCTTTCGAAAGAAGAATACATCAATGCATTGCCCGATATTTTCAAGGCGATGGATCAACCTTCTATTGATGGGGTAAACTCCTATTTCATCTGCAAGTTTGCAAAAGAGTACGGACTCAAAGCTGTATTGTCCGGTCTTGGTGCAGATGAGTTGTTTGGCGGATATTCATCTTTTGGCAGAGAGAAAGTAGTATCGAGCTTAAAGAAAATACCTTCAGGTTTGCTGGCTGCAAGCAGGCACTTGAAGAAAGATAAGTACAGAAAACTGGCTTATCTGACAGATAATCACATCACGAACGAATATCTATTTCATCGTGGTTTGTTCAGCATAAAAGAAGCGGCGGAAATATTAGATAGTGATACTAGGTCTGTAGCAGATACAGTACAAAACATAGCATTGGCAAATGGTGTAGATGAGTTGCCTTATGGTAATAAGGTGTCCTACATGGAAAAAAACATCTACATGCAAAGCCAGTTATTGAAAGATACGGACGTGATGAGTATGTGGCATAGTATTGAAGTGCGAGTGCCTTTTTTGGATACAGACCTGGTAAAGATTGTAAACAGTATATCACCTGATGTAAAATACAACGGTGGTATACCAAAGCAGCTCTTAGTAAAAGCATATAATGATATACTGCCTCGCCAGATATGGGACAGAAAAAAACAAGGTTTTGTTTTTCCATTCCAGAACTGGATAGAAGGAAGTGAATATACTTGCTTCAAATACGTTGAAGATACAATAAAGAAGAGGTATCAGTCTGGTCCTATCAACTTGACAAGATATTGGGCATATCTGGTAGCTAACAATTTTAACTACCTGCATAGCTAAATGAAGAGCCTGTACTTTTTAAATCTCATTGGTTTTTCACAAACAGGTGGACTTGAAAAGTTCAACAGGTGCTTTATGAAAGCTGTTGATGAGTTGGGGGCTGAATTGAATTACACTTCAAAAGCAGCTTCGCTTTACGATACCGTAGCTAACGAACAGTATTATCCAGCAAAACAGTATACCGGTTTCAATCAGTCATTAACAAAGTTTGTACCTGTTACTATTCTTACGGGCTTATCGAAAGACGTGATAATACTGGGGCATATCAATCTGGCTATTATTGGTTGGGTAATAAAAACTATAGCACCTTCAAAAAAGCTGATGGTTATTTGTCATGGTATAGAAGTATGGCAACCTGTAACCGGCATCAAAAAAAAGATGCTGCAAAAAGTTGACAGAGTATTAGCGGTAAGCGAATATACTAAGCAACAAATAATAGAGAAACAAGAAGTACCTGCAGATAAAGTAAGCGTGTTTCACAATACTATCGATCCATTTTTTGATCCTCAACAGTTTGTAAAGGATAAAGAGTTGATGGCTCGCTATGGTATTGCAGATACAGACTATGTAGTATACACTTTGTGCAGGCTATCTTCTAAAGAGCAGTATAAAGGATACGATGCAGTGATAAAAGCATTAGCTAAGCTGGTAGTAAAGTATCCGAACATAAAGTATTTGCTTGCCGGCAAGTATGATGACGTAGAGAAAGCAAGGTTGGATAAACTGATTGCAGACAATGCATTGCAATGCAATATCATCTTTACAGGTTATATAAAAGACGAAGAGGTCACGAAACATTATCAGCTGGGCGATGTATTTATCATGCCGAGCAAAGGAGAAGGTTTTGGTATTGTATTTATAGAAGCAATGGCTTGTGGGCGCAATGTGATAGCTGGTAATGCAGATGGTAGCAAAGATGCATTGCGCAATGGAGAGTTGGGTGTGATACTGGATGCCGATAATGTGGATGCCATAGCAAATGCAATCGCAGAAAAGATTGATAATAAGGAAAAATATGATGCAGCTTTTGCTGCAGGCCTGCAGCAAAAAGTAGTAGCATACTTTGGCTTTGCTGCGTATAAACAAAAACTGAAAGGGATTCTGAATCCTATATTGAATTAATATGGCTAAGAAAGCACTCATAACAGGGGTTACCGGCCAGGATGGTGCATACCTGAGCGAACTGTTGCTGAAGAAAGGGTATGAAGTGCATGGTATCAAACGCAGAAGTTCGCTATTCAATACAGACCGCATAGACCATCTGTATCAGGATCCGCATGTAACGGGCAGAAATTTCATTCTGCATTATGGCGACCTGACAGATAGCACCAATATCATCAGGATAATACAAGAGGTGCAACCTGATGAGATTTATAACCTTGGTGCAATGAGCCATGTACAGGTGAGTTTTGAAACGCCTGAGTATACTGCCAATGTAGATGGTACAGGTACACTGCGCGTGCTGGAAGCAGTAAGGTTGCTGAACCTGACTGAGAAAACAAAAATCTATCAAGCATCTACGTCTGAATTATATGGCTTGGTGCAGGAAGTGCCACAGTCAGAAAAAACACCGTTCTACCCACGCTCGCCTTATGGTGTTGCAAAGCTATATGCGTATTGGATAACGGTAAACTATCGAGAGGCATATAACATGTTTGCCAGCAACGGTATTCTGTTCAATCATGAAAGCCCGTTGAGAGGTGAAACATTTGTTACGCGTAAGATAACGCGCGCAGTAGCGCAAATATCACTTGGCTTGCAGGATGTACTGTATGTAGGTAACCTGAATGCACAACGTGATTGGGGACATGCCAAAGATTATGTTGATGCTATGTGGCGCATTTTGCAGCAAGATGTTGCAGATGACTTTGTAATTGCTACAGGCATTACAACCTATGTGCGCGATTTTATAAAAATGGCTTTTGAAGAAGTAGGCGTTGAATTGGAATTTGTTGGCGAAGGTGTTGAAGAACGTGGTATTGTTAAGTCGGCTAAAGAAAGTTCTGTGTTGAAACCAGGTAAAGTTGTAGTAAGTGTCGATGCTAAATACTTCAGGCCAACAGAAGTAGACTTATTAATTGGTGATGCAACCAAAGCGCGTGAGAAGCTGGGTTGGGAACCAAAGTACACGCTTAAGGAAATGGTGAGCGAAATGGTGGCATATGACATTAAGCATTTCGAGAAAGAAAATATACTGAAAGCTGCAGGCTACGACTTTTTGCCTAAATACGAATAGTGATAATGGAGAAGCATAGTAAAGTATATGTAGCAGGGCATAAAGGAATGGTGGGTAGTGCCATTACCCGCAAGTTGCAAGCAGAGGGTTTTACAAATCTTGTTTTCAGAACATCTGCTGAGCTGGACTTGAGAAATCAACAAGCTGTAGAAGAATTCTTTCTAGCAGAAAAGCCTGAGTATGTTTTTCTGGCAGCCGCAAAAGTTGGTGGGATACTTGCCAACAATCAGTACAAAGCAGATTTCTTATACGATAACCTGATGATACAAAACAATGTAATACATCAGGCATATAAACATGGAGTGAAGAAGCTGATGTTCCTTGGCTCATCATGCATCTATCCTAAAATGGCGCCACAACCATTGAAGGAAGAATACCTGTTGACAGGTTTGTTAGAACCAACCAATGAACCGTATGCCGTTGCAAAAATTGCAGGCATCAAAATGTGCGATGCCTACAGGTTTCAATATGGGTGCAATTTTATATCGGTGATGCCTACCAATCTGTATGGGCAGAATGATAATTATGACCTGAATAATTCGCATGTATTGCCTGCATTATTGAGGAAGTTTCATGATGCTAAAGAACAGAATGAACCAAATGTTACTGTTTGGGGTTCAGGCAAGCCATTACGAGAGTTTTTACATGCAAACGATTTGGCAGATGCTTGTTATTACCTGATGCAGCATTGCGATGAAGCAGGTTTTGTAAACATAGGAGTGGGTGAAGACATAAGTATTGCAGACCTTGCACTGATGATAAAAGATATTTTTGTTTATGAAGGCGATCTGGTTTGGGATAATACAAAGCCA
>JADHED010000380.1_pt1 | contig 55501 bp, 55 predicted proteins | sample 8952041 | NCBI WGS metagenome assembly JADHED01 (sample SAMN16124423, study PRJNA663239) | bioreactor sludge metagenome | isolation source: sludge (control) | place: India:Bengaluru | collected 2018-09-08 | reverse complement strand
CCACCTGCTGACGCTCGGCCGTGGCGGCGTTGCTGCGAGCAACTGCCTCGGGTCGGGTCTCGGCGCGCACACCGCCGTCCTGGCCGGCCAGCATGCGCCCGGATGGGCTCTGGTCGTAGGGCAACTGCGCAGCCGCCTCGTCCTGGGGCGTTGCAGCGCGAGCGGCAGGGTCCAGCCGTGCAGTGGGTGCAACGTCGTAGCCGCGTCCGGAAGCGTGGGGGATCACCGACATGGTGATTCCTTCAGCAGCAGCCGCACGGCGCAGTGCGTGCGCGCGGTTCAGTGCCATCGGCTCGCCCGGCTGCAGGTCCGCTGCAAGCGCCAGCTCTGCGATGCGGGCTGCATCAGGATTGACCGCGGTGGACGGTGCAGCTGGGGCCGTGAAGTCGATACCGTCGGCAGGTTGCTGACTCTGCTCTGCATCAAGGCTCAGCCGCGTGGCCGGCGCCTCACCAGATCGGGCGTCGAAGTTCTGCACCACCCGCCCGCGCTCCATGTCCTGGGGCCCTAGATCCACCGGCGCCGCCGGGGCGCTGCTGACCAGTTCCTGCAGACGCGTGTCACGCATGGCACGCACACCAGCAGGCAAGGACTGGTTGTCCAGGTCCGCCATGTTCAGGCGGGCTTCGCGCTGCTGCGCTTCTGGCAGCCGGGAAATTGCAGCCTCCAGCGTGGCGCGCTGCTCTTGCGCGGTGGGCGCTGCTGGCTGTGGCGCCAGGCCCAGGTCTCCGGCCAGCGATGCCGCTTTGGACAACGGGCCCGCATTGGGGTCGATGACGGGCGCTGCAGGCTGTGCAGGTGCTGCAGGCGCCCCCACAGACGGATCATCGGCATTCACTGGAGCAGCTGCTGGAGCCTGCTGCTGGTGGTCCCCCGTGAGCAGCGACACGCCACCACCAGTTGCCGCGCCCAGGGCCGCGCCCATGCCGGCCGCCGCCGCAACGCCCTTCATCGGGTCGATGGTCTTGTCGTAGGGCATCGCAGCGCGCTGCCCCTCGTACTGGGTCACGCCCTCCTCGATACCTTCCTGTGCACCTTCCACAGCAGCGGTTTTCACGGCGCGGCTCAGTGCATTGCCGGTGAAGCCCTTGGCTCCGGCCACCAGGCGCTCGGCCCCCACGACCCCGCCGACACCACCGATGATGGCAGGGATGACGCTGGCCTGGCGCCCTGCGGCAACCGCCTGCTCGTCCGTGGCGCCGCCCTTTGTGGACAGCTCGTAGGCCGTGCCAGCAGCGTCACCACCGGCCATGGCAGCACCGGCAGCAGCACCACCAGCCAGACCGCCGCGCGCGGCGTTCAGACCCGCGATGGATGCCAGGGTGCGCCCGCCCTTGACTGCTGCGCCCGGGCCCGCGAAGGAGCCCGCGGCCTGGGCGGCTGCCAAGCCGGGGTTGTCCACCACGTAGCGGCCCACCGCGCCAAGCTCACCCATCACGCCGTCGGCGTTGGCGACGTCCTGCTGGAAGCGCTGCTTCTCAGCCTTGACCGCGTCACTTTGGCTGGCCTCGCCCGCCTGGACGATGTTCTTGTCGATCCAGCCCGAGACAGCGTTGCCTGGGCGAATGAAGTTGGCGGCCGAGGACACGCCACCGGCCGCAGCGTTGGCCACCTCGATCACCGTGTCGTTGGCGATGGCGGCGAGCGTGCGTTTCTTTGGTGGCGGGTTCAGAAACGCATCAATCTGGCTGGGCTGACCAGCGGGCGCCTGTGGGGCAGACGTGCCATTGAGGAAGTCGTCGATTTGGCTCATCCGCCCATGGTTCCGACGCATGAACCTGGGCGCAAACCCCAGTGGGGTGCTGCCAGTCCACCGTCGTAGCTGTCAGACGGTCGGCCGGCTGTAGTGCTCGACCAGGTCGTGCGTGTGCAGCTGGGCGCGGATGCTTGAGACAAGGCCCAGACCTTCGACGCAGACCGAGGCCTCGTCGAAGTCCACAGGTTGAAGCTGAAGGGCGAGCTTCTTCAGAACACTCTCCAGGCTGGTCATCTTTTGGATGATGTACGAGTCGCCCTCACCTGCGGCCAGGATCGCAAAGCGAACTGGAGGAAACCGAGGCATCTCCTGCTTTCGCCCGAAGGCCGTGCTCTCGCGAATGGTGTCGTAGAAGGCTTCGAGTTCGGCCATTGCCTTCTCGGCCTGCTGCTTGGTTTCGGCTGGCCACTGTTGTGGGGTCATCGTTCGCTCCAGAGTTGGGGTGACCAATGATGCCGCCCTGGGTACTGCTGCGCCTGCGGCCAAATTTCGCACATTCAACCGCTACCGACAGAGCGGGAAGTCACGCTACAGGGCCGGGGTAAAGAATATTCGACATGGCGCCATTCGGAAGCAGGCACAGTCTCTGGTTGTCAATGACCAGAGTTAATTGAAAAATTCTCAAGAAATCTAAGCCAACCAGCGGGTGGCAATCTTGCTGAGCAATGGTGGCTGAGCCAGCACAGGTACGGCCAGCGAACCCAACACTCACAAGAGACACCGGCATAACGCTGGAACTGCCATCTGCCAATCGGGCCTTGGTCGATCCGATTGGTGTCAATTGATGCGGCTCTGCCATCGACTTTGGCAGCAACAGGAATCCACTGAATCCTGTATCTACCGCAGGAGTCAAGTCACATGGATGACCAGCTGTGCCTGCTATCGTCAGGTCGATGCAGGGGTGCTTCGCGTGCTTTGATCCTCTCCACATCTCCGATCAAGCAGCGAACAAAAATCCCATAGTTACGGCGCTTGGCGCGCCAATCTGCACCAGGTGGAGTACGCAGTCCGGGTTGGCGCTGAGCGCCTTTTGAATTGCAACCTCAGAGAACTCTGCAACGTGGAGTTCACCACTGTTGATGTCCACCGCGGCGAATTGGCCTGGGAACTTGAGTTCGCACTCTTTTTGATAGCGCGAAGCGTAGAGTTCCTCTCCTTCAGCTGCTACTTCAGTGACATCGTCAAATGTTGCGACGAAGCTCATGGCTCAAAGCCCACCACACTCAGGTCGAAGTCTGTGTTTTGCATAGGTTTCTCCAGAGTTTGCTGCTATCGAAACTGTATTGAATCGCATCTGTAGAAAATTACAAGCAGGATATCCACAAAGTTATCCACAAAGACTGTGAACAACTTTGTTGCAATCTAGATTTCTGGCGGGTTGCTCGGTGTGGAAAAACTGCTGCAACATGTTGTGTAAAGTTGCACAACAACAACGCCAATGACTACCGCCTTGGGACGGATGGTCATCTCATGGCCTACTGCGTTAAGCGCAATAGGAGGCCCGCCATGGGCACATTCAGCCCCACACACTGGTTCATCGTATTGGTGATGATCACGCCCCTGATGGCGCTGCTCGTGGTGCCCACCTGACGCATCCTGCAGCGCGCGGCTTTCAATGGCGCTTGGGCCCTGCTGATGCTGGTGCCCGTGGTCGGCCTGCTGGTGCCCTGGGTGGTGTCGTTTCTCAAGTGGCCCAGCGACCGCGAGGCGCGGACCAGCACATCCAAGGGTGGTGTGATCGCCGGGCTGGTGCTGCTGCCCGTGGCGGTGGGCGTGCTGGCGCTGATGGTCAAGGCGACTGTCGGTCTGGGCGCCCCAGAATTCGAACCCGCCAGCGCCCGCCCAGTGCCTGCCGCGAAGCCCTGCACAGACATCGGCGAATTCCTTGGCGAGTGCAAGCGCTGATCAGAGATACCCGAGCCGCTGTAGCTCCGCCCACTTCTGCTGAGGGGACAACTTTGCGTTGTCCCGAATCGCCACCGCTCGCGGGTCCTTCGTGATATCGCGCTGCTGCCCAGTATCCACCCGCGCCGTCTCGCCCGACTGCGTGTTCCACTTGTAGACGCTGCCGTCGGTGGTTGATCCATCCGGGTTCTTGGTAGTGGGCGTCACCTGCAGCTTCCACTCGTTCTGCGGTGCTTTCCCGGCCAGGGCCAGCAGGCGTTCACGCGCTGAGCGCTGCGCCTCCGGTGTCTTGGCCGCCTCCAGCTCGGCCTGCGCACGGTCCATCCGGTCACTGGCCCGGTTCTGGTAGCCCGCCGCGATCTTCTCCAGAGAAAGGCGCTCGCCCGCAATCTGATTGTTTGCGCCATCCAGCTGAGCACGCACGTTCGCCCGAGTGGTAGCCCCAGCTTCACGCATGGCGGTCTGCTGCATCTGCGGTGCACTGGCCTGCAACGATGCATCGGTGGCCGCCGCTCGGGCGAAGATCAAGGTGCTCAAAGCGGAAAATGCTCGGCTGCGCTCCATTCAAGGGAGTTCTGATGGCTGAACCTCTCTCGCAAGAACTGCTGCTCCCAGCCGAGGTGAAGCAGTTGGTGGGCGCATCCAACCCCGACGAGCAGTCAAAGCTGCTCCTAGAGTTCGGCATCCCACACCGGCTGCTCAAGCAGCGCATACTGGTCAGCCGTTTTCACGTCCGAGAATGGTTGGCTGGTCGCCAGCTCGTCCAATCACGCGGCGTCAACCTTGCGGCAGTGAAATGACAGGCTTGTACCCACGGCTCCGGTCCCACCAACGCAAGCGCAAGAATGGGAAGGTGGTTGTGTACTACTTCTACGACAGGCGGCCCGAGGGAGAGCCGGACATCCCGCTGGGCACTGAATACGAAGCGGCCATCAGGAAGTGGACAGACATCACGCAAAACGGGCCGAGCAGCACCAAGGGCACCTTGGAAGAAGCTTTCGCTGCCTGGGAAATAGAAGCGCTTCCTGCCTACACCAACAAAGAAACCTGGCGCGGCTACACCAAGAACCTGCGTACTCTGCGCCCGGTTTTCGGAGAAGCCACCTGGGACCAGGTGGACCTTCCTGCACTGAAGGCTTACCTCAAAGCCCGCACAGCCAAGACCCAGGGCAATCGAGAAATGGCATTGCTGTCCGTTATCTGGAACTGGGCCCGTGGTGAGGGTTACACCACGCTGCCCTGGCCGGCGGCCGGAATGGAGCGCAGCAAGTGGAAGAACAAAGAGAAACCGCGCAAGATGAAAGTGCTGGACCCGGTATACGAGGCGATCTTCGAGCAAGGCGACCAGGTGCTCAAAGACTGCATGCAGCTGGGGTCAGCGACAGGCATGCGCCTGACGGACTGCATCAGCGTTGTCCTTCCGAAAGACGGCATCCTGCATCTGGAAGCGAGCAAAACTGGCAAAGAGGCTGAGTGGGACATGTCACTGTCCGCAGTATTGCCGGGCCTGCTGCAACGTCGGCGAACCATCAATGCCGACCACCTGATGTTGCTATCTACGCCCGAAGGGAAGCCCGTCAACCTCAGCAAACTGCGATATCGCTGGGACACAGCACGATCCCGTGCCGTCGTGATTGCTGGATTGGCAAATGATGACGAATTGGTGCGCGCCATCAAGGCGCTGTACCTGCGCGACATGCGCAAGCGGGCAGCACAGAAGTCGGAAGACCTGACCGCAGCGGCAGATCTACTGCAACACAGCGACAAGCGTCTGACAGAGCGTCATTACGGGGGCGTGCGCAAGCTGAAACCAGTGGCCTAAAAGTGTTCCGCATTTGCCCCGCCTCATAGGAGAAAAAGTAGCTCACAAATGCGGAACAGATTGCCAGCAAACCCGCATAGAATAAGGAATTAACACCGGACTCAAAATCCCCCGCCGCAAGGCGTGCCGGTTCGATTCCGGCCCCGGGCACCACAGTCAACAAGGCCGGTAGCTTCCACGAGCTATCGGCTTTTTTGCTGGGCCAGCCGCTGTAGCGGTGGCATGTGATTTCTGCACACCCCCAGCCCCGCACACCCCCAGCCCCGCACACCCAGCCACCGCCATGACCGCCCAGGATCTGATCGCGCACGCCACCGTGCTGGCCTACCGGCTGGCGGGTTATGCCCTGCAGAACATGGCCGAGGATGCGGCCCTGCTGGCGATGATGTTCTGCTGAACTCACGCCCCTGCGGCAGCAACGCTTGCGCACTACCGATGGCACGGCACCTCAGCGCGCAGCCAGCAACAAGAAGTCCTGCTCATAGCCCTTGAGTGATTGCGCCGCACGCAGTCGGTGGGCTGGCGTCATGGCGTTGTGCATGCGCGCAAACCCCTCACAGCCCTCGGCCACCAGCGCTTGTGCGTAGCGCTGGTAGGCACCGTCCGGCGACGTCACCACGCGGTCCAGAAAGCCCAGCATCAGCGTGCGGGCCTGGGCGGTGTTGCCACGGTCGGCCTGGATGCTGCGCAGCACCTGCACCAGGTCCTTTTGCCTGCGCACGCGCTCAGCATAGGTGCGCTGTGGGTCGAAGGCCGACTGGGCGACGAAGGCGCGCAGCACGGCCTTCTGCGGCTCGTCCAGCGGGCCATAAAAGGTTTCGAGCCGCGACGAGAGGTCCTTGAAGCGGCGCTCGCGCAGCTTGTAGGGCGGCGGGTCCAGCCATTCGGATTTCCAGTCGGCATTGCTGTCGGCCTGCTTGCGCTCCAGGTTGCGGATCTGCGCCTCGGTCAGCTGCGAGGCCAGCCACACCACCTTGGGCTCGGCCTGGGCCAGTACCTTGTCCAGCTGGGCGCGGGCCTCTTCGTAGATGCGGCAGGCCTGCTCGGCAGTGATGGTGGCGGGCAACTGCTGCTGCACCCTTTGCAGCAGCTCGGCATGCTGAGGCAGCATGGTGTCGCGGTGCCAGCGGTGCAGCTCGCCCAGGTCGCCACGCACGCGCTCTGTCTGCGCGTCCGACAGGTCAAGGTAACGGTTGAGCTGCCAGTACGCCAGGTGGGGTACCTGGTTGTAGGCCAGGCGCACCGTGCTGCAGCCCGCCAGCAATGCACCGGCCAGAGCCAGGGCGGCAATGCACAAGGTGGTGCGCAGGCGGGACACAGCAGGCACGGCAGCTCCAGAACAACGGGACAGCGCAGGATAGGCCCAATGCCCGCTACGCCAGCCGCAGGGCACGGATACCCCGGCCCGCAGACCAGGATTTCGCACGGAGGCGCTCTTGCCCGAACCCAGCCAGCCCAGCCCCATGAGGGCTGCGCACCAAAGACTGGGTGAGCGGTGAGTCAGTTGTCCTGTCGCCGGATCAACTGGCGGCCACTGGCGGTGATGGCCAGCTCGCCACCCGTCCCCTTGGTGATGAAGCCCCATTCGAGCAGTCGCCCGGAGACATGGTCTTTGAGCGCATGGGGCAGCGTGATGACTTCGCCCATTTCAAGCTGCTTCAGGGTTTCGATCTCATCCACCGTGGGATCGAAATGCGGAGCGTGGTAAGTGGTCATGGGGGTCGCTCTCCAACAAGGTTGCTGAATGAAAGACAGACTTCCGCGCAACCAGATTAGTTCACCGCCCGGGTGCACGCAAGCGCATCATCCCGCCACCGGGGCGCCCGCCGCCTCGGCCATCTGCTGCAGCCAGCGTGCAAACGTGGCCAGCACCGGGGGCTGGGCCTGCGTGGGGCTAATGAGGTAGTACGCACGCTCGCCGCGCAGCGGGCGGTTGCAGGCCACCACCAGCTCGCCGCTGGCAAGCTCTGCCTCGATGAGCAGCGGCGGGATCAGCGCCACGCCCATGCCATGCGTGGCGGCCACGGCCAACATGGAGAACAGCTCGTAGCGCGGGCCATCCAGCGCATGCGGCGCATCCACTGCCATCGCATCGAACCACTGGCGCCAGCCATACGGGCGCGTGCTTTGCTGCAGCAGCGGCAGGTCGGCCAGCGCCTCGGCCGCCACGGGCTGGTGGGCGCGGCCCCGGCCCCGCGGCGCGGCAGATTCGAGCAGTCGCGGGCTGCACACGGGCACCACGTCTTCGTGCATCAGCAGCTGGGCCTGCACGCCGGGCCAGTTGGCGACCTGCTCGGGCGTGCCTGCGTACAGTGCGGCATCAAACGTCGTGTCGGCAAACAAGAAAGGCCGCGTCTGCGTGTCGATGTGCACCACGATGTCGGGGTGCGCCTGCGCCAGTTGCGGCAGGCGGGGGATGAGCCAGCGCGTGGCAAAGGTGGGCACCGCCGCCAGCGTGATCGTGCCGCCCTCCCCCTGGTGGGCCATCACGTCCAGCGTGTCGCGCTCCAGCCCCTGCAGCCAGCGCGCCACCTGGCGGCCGTAGTGCGCTCCGGCGGGCGTCAGCACCACGCCGTGGCGCGTGCGGCGGAACAGCGCCACGCCCAAAAATTCTTCCAGCGCCTGGATCTGGCGCGACACGGCGCTTTGGGTGAGCGACAGCTCCTGCGCGGCGCGGGTGTAGCTCTCGTGGCGGGCGGCCACTTCAAAACAGGCCAGGGCCTGGGTCGATGGAATGTTGCGGCGCATGATGAAGAGGAATTTTTAAGTGACCAGCCACGCCGTGGCTTAGCTAGCCGCCAGTATTCCATACATTCCATAAACGCATGTCTGGATGAAAAGAACTCGCTTGCGGGCCACCACCCCCAGGCCTACGATGCGTTCCAGATTCGTTTTTTTCTTCCCCCCTTCCGACCTGGAGACACACATGGCCCACGCCGCTTTTCAATGGGATGACCCGTTCCTTCTGAGCCAGCAACTGACCGACGACGAGCGCGCCATCCGCGACGCCGCCGCAGCGTATTGCCAGGACAAGCTCGCGCCCCGCGTGCTGGACGCATTCCGCCACGAAAAGATGGACGTGAGCATCTTCCGCGAAATGGGCGAAGTGGGCCTCTTGGGCCCCACCATCCCCGAGCAGTACGGCGGCCCGGGCCTGTCGTATGTGGCCTACGGCCTGATCGCCCGTGAAGTGGAGCGTGTGGACTCGGGCTACCGCTCGATGGCCAGCGTGCAGTCGTCGCTGGTGATGGTGCCCATTTATGAATTCGGCAGCGAAGCCCAGCGCCAGAAGTACCTGCCCAAGCTGGCCAGCGGCGAGTGGATTGGCTGCTTTGGCCTGACCGAGCCCGACCACGGCTCCGACCCCGGCAGCATGGCCACGCGCGCCTACAAGGTCGATGGCGGCTACCGCCTCAAGGGCAACAAGATGTGGATCACCAACAGCCCCGTGGCCGACGTGTTCGTGGTCTGGGCCAAGGAAGTCTCCGAAGGCGGCGCCGTGGGCCCCATCCGCGGCTTCGTTCTGGAAAAGGGCATGAAGGGCCTGACGGCCCCCGCCATCCACGGCAAGGTGGGCCTGCGCGCGTCGATCACCGGCGAGATCGTGATGGACGATGTGTTCGTGCCCGAAGAAAACGCCTTCCCTGAAGTCCAAGGCCTGAAAGGCCCCTTCACCTGCCTGAACAGCGCACGCTACGGCATCGCCTGGGGCGCGCTGGGTGCGGCCGAATTCTGCTGGCACACCGCCCGCCAGTACACGCTGGACCGCAAGCAGTTTGGTCGCCCCCTGGCCGCCAACCAGCTCATCCAGAAAAAGCTGGCCGACATGCAGACCGAGATCGCCATCGGCCTGCAGGCCTGCCTGCAGTTTGGCCGCATGAAGGACGCGGGCACGGCTAGCGTGGAAGGCACCTCCATCATCAAGCGCAACAGCTGCGGCAAGGCGCTGGACATTGCCCGCCTGGCGCGCGACATGATGGGCGGCAACGGCATCAGCGACGAGTTTGGCGTGGCCCGCCACCTGGTGAACCTGGAAGTGGTGAACACCTACGAAGGCACGCACGATGTGCACGCGCTGATCCTGGGCCGTGCGCAAACCGGGATTGCAGCCTTTTCCAACTGAGCCAGCGATACTCCTGAAACGATAGCTGCTAGCGCTTGATAGATAAGCGCAAGCAGCCCTTTTTATTCAAAATTCCATGACCACTTCCAACGCAGGCGCCCTCGCAGGCATCAAGGTGCTCGACCTCTCCCGCGTGCTGGCCGGGCCGTGGTGCACGCAGATCCTGGCCGACCTGGGTGCGGACGTGGTCAAGGTGGAGCGCCCCGGCGTGGGCGACGACACGCGCCAGTGGGGCCCGCCCTTCTTGAAGGACGCGGACGGCAACGACACCCACCAGGCCAGCTACTACACCGCGTGCAACCGCAACAAGCGCTCGGTCACCATCGACATGGCCTCGCCCGAGGGGCAGGCGCTCATCCAGCAGATGGCGCTGGAGGCGGACATCGTGGTGGAGAACTTCAAGGTCGGCGGCCTCAAGCAGTACGGCCTGGACCACGAGAGCCTGCGCGCGCTGAACCCCCGCCTCATTTACTGCTCCGTCACCGGCTTCGGCCAAGATGGCCCGTATGCCGAGCGCGCGGGCTACGACCTGATGGTGCAGGCCATGACGGGCCTGATGAGCATCACCGGCCAGGCCGACAACCAGCCCGGCGGCGGCCCGATGCGCGTGGGCGTGGCCGTGATCGACCTGTTCACCGGCCTGTACGCCAGCAACGCCATCCTGGCCGCACTGCACGTGCGCGACAACGCGGTGAACGGCACGGGCCAGGGCCAGCACATCGACATGGCGCTGCTCGACGTGGGCATGGCCGTGCTGGCCAACCAGGCCTCGGGCTTCCTCGCCACCGGCAAGGCGCCGGGCCGCATGGGCAACAGCCACCCTAGCCTGGCGCCATACCAGGACTTCCCCACGCAGGACGGCAACATGCTGCTGGCCATCGGCAACGACGGGCAGTTCCAGCGCTTTTGCGCAGCCGCCGAGCAGCCCCAGTGGGCCAGCGACCCGCGTTTTGCGACCAACACCCTGCGCGTGCAAAACCGCACCACGCTGATCCCCGCCATGGAGGCCGTGACCCGCACGCGCACCACGGCCGACTGGATCACGCTGCTGGAAGACAAGGCCGTGCCCTGCGGCCCCATCAACACCATTGCCCAGGCGTTTGACGACGCGCAGGTGCAGGCCCGGGGCCTGGCCGTGACGCTGCCGCGCTGGAAGGACGGCGAGGCCGCCTCCGACAAGGTGCAGCAGATCACCGGCGTGGCCAGCCCGCTGCGCCTGTCGGCCACGCCGCCCGTGCTGCGCAATGCGCCACCTGCACTGGGGCAGCACACCGACGAGGTGTTGCGGGAGATGGGGCTGGATGCGGAGCGCATTGCTGCGCTGCGGGCGCAGGGCGTGGTATAGATCCCCCCACGGGTCTGGAGCTTGATATTCAGGCAAAAATCGTTGCAAGCGCTTGTAAAAAAAGCGCTTGCAGCTATCTATTAAATAGCAGCCCTAGGCAGCTTCTGCCAGTGGTGCCCCGTGCTGGGCGTTGGCCAGCGTGGGCGAGGCCAGCTTGCGCAGGTAGGCCATGGTCTGCAGGCAGGCCTGGGCCACCTCGGTGCCCTTCTTCACGAAATGCTCGCGGAAGAAGCGCACATGGTCTTCGTGGTCATGGAAGTCGCGCGGCGTGAGCACGGCCGACATCACCGGCACCTCGGTGTCGAGCTGCACGCGCATCAGTCCGTCGATGACGGCGGTGGTGACGAACTCGTGGCGGTAGATGCCGCCGTTGACCACCAAGGCGCAGGCCACGATGGCGTCGTAGCGCCCGCTGCGTGCGAGCTTGCGTGCCAGCAGCGGAATCTCGAACGCACCGGGCACGTCGAACAGCGCCACCTGCGCGGGGGGCAGGCCGTGGCGGTCGAACTCGGCCAGGGCCGCGTCGCGCGCCTGGTGCACGATGTCCTGGTGCCAGCTGGCACTGATGATGGCCACGCGGGCGCCACGGTGGGCGGCGACGGGGGCCAGGGGAGAGACGGAAGAAGTAGCAGAAGACTGATTCATGGGTTCCTCAAAACAGGTCGTACCAGAATCAGGGCGCGCGCGAGCACGGCACCTGCACAGGGCGGCGCAGACCTCCCGGCGCTGTCCGGCGGGCAAAAAGCACGCAAGCAACGCCAAAGGCCCAGCCATCCATGGCGGGTGCTGTGGGTTTCGCGATCTCTTTCATCCGGACTGTGACCGTCGGCTCTGGCATCGCACCAGATCTGCTGACCCTGCAGGCCGATCCGAAGAACGGCACCGCAGGCGCTCGCGGGCTATTGCGGGCTTTTCAGCCCACAAATACCGCCGGTGGGGAATTCCGCCCCGCCCTGAGAACGCTGTCGGCCCCGAAGGTCATTCGGGGCCGACGGACGAGATTTTAGGCGGCTGGGTGGCGCAATGCCGTCGCGCAGGCGATTGCCTGCACTGGCAGTGGCGGCTTCTGGGGCTCGGGCTGTGTTGAACGCCGATGTCTGCTCAGCGCACGCGCTGAAACCCGCCTTCGGCCCAGGCCGCTGCGCTGGCGGGCGTGAGCTTGAAAGTGGGCGGCGCGGACGCACGGGCAAGCTCTTCACCCAGCTCGTCCTCTGCGCTCAGCGTGGCTGTGGCGCCTTCTTCATCGGGCACGATCGCCAACGCCACGCGCAGGCGCTGGCCGTCGGCGGTGGTGATGTGCACGCTTTTGTTCAGTTGCGCGTGCAACTGCTGCTCATGGCGGCGCACCACCTCGCTAGCGGTCTTGACCAGGGTGTGGAAGGCCGACACATCCAGCGGCTTGGGGTTTTTCTTGTCGCGGCCCATGGTCCAGGGGCCCACCAGCGCGGGCTCGGCCTCGCCCTTCAGGGTCATGGCCACGGCCCAGCCATCGTCGTCCTCGTTCTTGATGACCTGCGCCGTCCAGCGCCCGTCGCTCCAGCAGCGGGGTTCCTGGATGGTGTCGGGCGTGTCGGGTGCGTCGGTCATGGAGAAAAAGGCCTGGATTGCGGGAAAGGGCGCAGAGCATAACGGCAGGGCCCGGTGGCCCTGATTTTCAATAACCATTGGTTATCGAAAAGACCACGCATGGCGCAGGCTTGGTTACTCGCCCAAAACGTCCGGCGCCACCCCCGCCGTTTCACGCAGCACGTCGATAAAGGCCTGGGCCGAGGGCGTGGGCGGCTCGCCCAGGCGGGTGATGAGGCCATAGCTGGGCATGCGGTCCGGCAGCTCTACGGGGATGCGCGAGAGCAGGCCCCGGTCCACGTATTTCTGGATCAGCGCGGCAGGCTGCAGCGACATCATGTGCGTGGTGTTCATCAGCTCCAGCGCAAACAAAAAGGAAGGCGTCTCCACCACCCCCGCCGTGAGCGCCAGGCCCGCGCCGCCAAACAGGTCGTCCGACACCTTGCGCACGGCCGTGGAGGCGGGGTACAGAATCCACGGCCAGTGCGCCAGCTCGGTGAGCGACAGGTCGGTGGCGCCGCGCAGCGGGTGGTGCTGTCCGCCCACCACATGCAGCGGCTCGGCGGACAGGTGCTCGTAGTGGAACTGGCTGCGCTGGTCCTCGGTGGTGAAGCGGCCAATCATCAGATCGATCTTGCGTTCGGCCAGCCAAGCGATGAGCTGGTCGCTGCTCTGCTCCAGGATCTTGATGACGAGTAGGGGCCGCAGACGCTGGATCTCGACCACCGACGCCACCAGCACATGCGCGGCCGAGCCGGTAATGGCGCCCACTGTCACATGGCCGTGGCCGCCCTGCTTGAGCGCGTTGAACTCGTCGACAAACTTGCGCTGCCCATCGAGCGCGGCGCTGGCGTAGCGCAGCGTGAAGAGCCCCAGCTCGTTGGGCCGCATGCCGCGCGAGAGGCGGTCGAACAGGCGCGCCTCCAGGATCTCCTCGATGTCCATCAGGATCTTGGTGGCCGCAGGCTGCGTGACGTGCATCTGCTCGGCCGTGAGCCGCAGGTTGCGGGTGCGGCCCAGGATGTCCAGAAACTGCAAATGCCGAAAGCGCAGCCGCGCGCAGGCCTGCGCCAAAGACAAGGGTTTACCCGGAAATTCGTCTGGACTCATAAGCGTTTGGAATGGATTGTCGCAAAACATTCAGTGGACCCGCCGGGGCGTGAAACCTAACCTTCGCCTTGCGTTCATGACGGCTGGCCCCCAAAAGCCGCAGGCGCCAAAGGCCTCGCCAACGGGGTCAGCCATTCCAACGGAGACAAGACACCATGCAATTCACTTCCCTCGCCAAATCCTTGGCACTCGGCGCCACGCTGCTGGCGGCCCTCGCCGCACCCGTCGCCGCGCAAGTCAAGGAACACACCTTCAAGGTCGGCATCGGCCTGAGCGACGACCACCCGCAGGCCCAGGCCGTGCGGCACTTTGCCGAGCGCCTGCAGGCCAAAAGCGGCGGCAAGATGAATGCCAAGCTGTTTGCCAGCGGCGCTTTGGGCAATGACGTGAGCATGACCTCGGCCCTGCGCGGCGGCACGCTGGAGATGACGATCCCGGATTCGTCCACGCTGATGTCGCTGATCAAGCCCTTTGGCGTGCTGAACCTGCCGCTCACCTTCAACAACGAGGCAGAAGCCGACTCAGTGCTGGACGGCCCCTTCGGCCAGAAACTGCTGGCCATGCTGCCCGACAAGGGCCTGATCGGCCTGGGCTTTTGGGAAAACGGCTTTCGCCATGTGACCAACTCGCGCCGCCCCATCAATACGGCCGACGACTTGGCGGGCCTCAAGCTGCGCGTGATCCAGAGCCCGTTGTTCTTGGACACCTTCAACGCGCTGGGCACCAACGCAACGCCCATGCCCTTCACCGAGCTGTACACCGCCATGGAACAAAAGGCCGTGGACGGCCAGGAGAACCCGCCCGCCACCATCCTGGCCAGCAAGTTCTATGAAGTGCAAAAGCACCTGGTGCTGTCGCGCCACATGTACAGCGCCTGGGTGCTGCTCATCTCCAAGAAGACCTGGGACGGCCTCTCGGCCGACGAGAAGAAGATCGTGCAGGAGGCCGCGCGCGAGGCCACGGTGTTCGAGCGCAAGACCATCCGCGCCTTCAGCGAAACCGCCCTGGGCGAGCTGAAGAAGGCCGGCATGCAGATCACCGAGTTGCCCGCAGCAGAGCAGGCCAAGCTGCGCACCAAGCTGCAGCCGGTGCTGGCCAAGTACAGCAAGGAGTTTGGTGAAGAGACCACCAGCGAGCTGATGGGCGAACTGGCCAAGGCGCGGGGCGGCAAGTAACTTTTGCGCTTCCCGGGGCGCAGCGTACGGCTGCGCCCATCCCCTCTTTTGCAACGCTTCGATCCCATGACAAGAACACCCCGCCGCCCCTTCCGCTCCCGCGAATGGTTCGCCGCGCCCGAGCGCTCGGACATGACCGCGCTGTACCTGGAGCGGTTCATGAACTACGGGCTCACGCCCGAAGAACTGCGCTCGGGCCGGCCCATCATCGGCATTGCGCAGACGGGCAGCGACCTGTCGCCCTGCAACCGCATCCACCTGGATCTGGCGCGCCGCGTGCGCGACGGCATCCGTGATGCGGGCGGCATTCCGATGGAGTTCCCCGTCCACCCCATCTTTGAGAACTGCCGCCGCCCCACGGCCGCGCTGGACCGCAACCTGGCCTACCTGGGCCTGGTCGAAATCCTGTACGGCTACCCCATCGACGCTGTGGTGCTGACCACGGGCTGCGACAAGACCACGCCTGCCGGCGTCATGGCCGCGTCCACGGTGGACATTCCGGCCATCGTGCTCTCGGGCGGGCCGATGCTCGATGGCTGGCACGAAGGTCAGCTGGTGGGCTCGGGCACCGTGATCTGGCGCAGCCGCCGCCAGCTCGCGGCGGGCGAGATCGACGAGGAAGAATTCTTGCAGCGCGCCTGCAACAGCGCCCCCTCCGCCGGGCACTGCAACACCATGGGAACGGCATCGACCATGAACGCGGTGGCAGAGGCGCTGGGCCTGTCGCTGCCGGGTTGCGCGGCCATTCCGGCACCTTACCGTGAGCGCGGACAGATGGCGTATGAAACAGGCCGGCGCATCGTGGAGATGGCGTACGAAGACCTGCGCCCCTCGCGCATCCTGACACGCGAGAGTTTTTTGAACGCGTTGTCGGTGGTGAGCGTGGCCGGCGGCAGCAGCAACGCGCAGGTGCACATCATGGCCATGGCGCGCCACGCGGGCGTGCAGCTCGATGCCCAGGACTGGACCGACCACGCCTACGACCTGCCGCTGCTGCTGAACATGCAGCCTGCGGGGCAGTTTCTGGGCGAGCGCTTCTTCCGCGCCGGCGGCGTTCCCGCCCTGATGTGGGAGCTGCAGCAGGCGGGCAAACTGCACTCCGACTGCGCCAGCGTGACCGGCAAGACGGTGGGCGAAAACCTGCAAGGCCGCGAGACCCATGACCGCGAGGTGATCCGCCCGTTCAGCAACCCGCTGATGCACAAGGCGGGGTTCATGGTGCTCAGCGGCAACCTTTTCGATTTCGGCATCATGAAGACCTCGGTGATCTCCGAGGCCTTCCGCCAGCGCTACCTGTGCCGCCCGGGGCAGGAGGGCATCTTCGAAGCCCGCGCCGTGGTGTTCGAGGGGGCGGACGACTACCACGCACGCATCAACGATCCGTCGCTCGACATCGACGAAGGCTGCATCCTGGTCATGCGCGGCGCGGGCCCCATCGGCTGGCCGGGCTCGGCCGAAGTGGTGAACATGCAGCCGCCGGACGCGCTGATCCAACGCGGCATCAACACATTGCCCACGCTCGGCGACGGCCGCCAGTCGGGCACTGCGGACAGCCCGTCGATCCTGAACGCGTCACCCGAGAGCGCGGTAGGTGGTGGGCTCTCCTGGCTGCAAAGCGGCGACACGATCCGCATCGACCTGAACACCGGTCGCTGCGATGCGCTGGTCGCCCCCGAAGAGATCGCGCGCCGCAAGCGCGACCTGCCCGCCCCGCCCGTGCCCGCGAGCCAGTCGCCGTGGGAAGCGCTGTACCGCGAGAAAACGGGGCAGCTGGCGGATGGCGCGACGCTGGACTTTGCGCTGGAATTTCAGCGCATTTCCGAAAAGACGCCACGCCACAACCACTGACAACGACCAGGTGAGGCACTCGCGCTCACCCGGTTTTTTTCAAAAGGACTCTCCATGAACAACATGACGGCAGCAGCAGTTGCCGAACGGGCCCGTGCGCCCCAGGCCGCATTGCAAGTGCTCCCCGACGACGGCCTGCAAGGCACGCTGGTCGGCCGTGTGTGGGCGCCCAGTGGTGCCGTTCCCGGCCCGGCCGTGGTGGCACTGCGACCCGAAGGTGTTTTTGACCTCAGCGCGCACTACCCCACCATGAGCACGCTGCTCGACACCCTGGCACCTGCCGAGGCAGCGCACACCGCCACCGGCCAGTACCTGTGCAGTGTGGACGACCTGGTGGCGAACAGCCAACCCGGCGCACGCGACGCCACCCGCCCCTGGCTGCTGGCCCCGTGCGATTTGCAGGTGGTGAAGGCTGCGGGCGTGACGTTTGCAGCCAGCCTGATCGAGCGCGTGATCGAAGAACAGGCGCGCGGCGATGCCACCCGCGCACAAGGCCTGCGCGCCCAGGTTATCGGCCTCATCGGCCAGAACCTGGCGGACATCCGCCCCGGATCGCCCGAGGCGATGGGACTGAAGGCGCTGCTGCAGGACAAAGGCCTGTGGTCGCAGTACCTGGAGGTGGGCATCGGCCCCGACGCCGAGGTGTTCACCAAGGCGCCGGTGCTGGCGTCGGTGGGCTGTGGCGATGACATCGGCATCCGCTCCGATTCGGCTTGGAACAACCCCGAGCCCGAGGTGGTGCTGGCGGTGAACAGCCGGGGCCAGATCGTGGGCGCCACGCTGGGCAACGACGTGAACCTGCGCGACATCGAGGGCCGCAGCGCCCTGCTGCTGGGCAAGGCCAAGGACAACAACGCATCGTGCGCGCTGGGCCCGTTCATCCGCTTGTTCGACGCCAGCTTCGGGCTGGAACAGGTGCGCAAGGAGACGGTACACCTGCGCGTGGAGGGCGCGGACGGCTTTGAGCTGCGCGGCATCAACACCATGGCCAGCATCAGCCGCGACCCTACCGATCTGGTGGCGCAGACGCTGGCCGCGCACCAGTACCCGGACGGGTTCATGCTGTTCATGGGCACGCTGTTCGCCCCCATCGAAGACCGCGACCAGCCCGGCGGTGGCTTCACCCACCACCTGGGCGACCTGGTGTCCATCCAGAGCGCCTGGCTGGGTGGGCTGCACAACCGCGTGGCGCACAGCGAGGCCGCGCTGCCCTGGCGCTTTGGCCTGCGCGCCTTCATGGCCAATCTGGCGCAGCGCGGGCTGCTGCAGGGCACAGCGCTCTGAGGCGCAAAAGGAAAACAGGAGACACCCATGCTGAATGCCTTCATCGACCGCTGCTGCCGCTGGATCAACCTGCTCATCGCCCTGGCGCTGGCCGTGATGGTGGCCATGGTGTTCGGCAACGTGGTGCTGCGCTATGCGTTCAACTCCGGCATTGCCATCAGCGAGGAGGTGTCGCGCTGGCTGTTCGTGTGGATCACCTTTCTGGGCGCCATCGTGGCGGTGCGCGAGCGGGGCCACCTGGGCACGGATTTTCTGCTGGCGCGCCTGCCACCGCTGGGCCAGCGCATTTGCTTGGGCCTGAGCTACGCGCTGATGATCTGGTGCACCTGGCTGCTGTTCAGCGGCGCACTGGCGCAGGCACGTATCAACTGGGATGTGGATGCGCCGGTCACCGGTGCATCCATGGCCATCTTCTATGCGTCCGGCGTGGTGTTTGCCGTGGCGGCGGGCCTGCTGCTGGCGCTGGACCTGTGGCGCATCGTGTCGGGGCAGATGCCGGACAGCGAGCTGGTGCAGATCTCCGAGTCCGAAGAACTGGCCGCCGTGGGCAGCCAGCTGCCCCACGCAGCCCCTGCGCCCACGGCCTCACGCCAGTGAGCCCCACACCGCAATGACCTGGAGCGCTCTTCCATGACCGTTTTTATCTTCCTCGGCTCCCTGCTGGCCGCCATGGCCATCGGCGTGCCGATTGCCTACGCGCTGCTGGTGTCCGGCGTCGCCCTCATGTGGCACCTGGACCTGTTTGATGCGCAGATCCTGGCGCAGAACGTCATCAACGGTGCCGACAGCTTTCCGCTGCTGGCCGTGCCGTTCTTCATGCTTGCGGGCGAGATCATGAACGTGGGCGGGCTGTCGCAGCGCATCGTCCGGCTCGCGCTCACGCTGGTGGGGCACAAGCGCGGCGGGCTGGGCTTTGTGGCCATCCTCGCGGCCTGCATGCTGGCGGCGCTGTCGGGCTCGGCGGTGGCTGACACGGCGGCGCTGGCGGCCCTGCTGCTGCCCATGATGGTGAAGGCGGGGCACGACAAGGCGCGCGCGGGCGGGCTCATTGCCTCGGCCGGCATCATCGCGCCGGTCATCCCGCCCTCCATCGGCTTTGTGGTGTTTGGCGTGGCGGCCAATGTGTCGATCAGCAAGCTGTTTTTGGCAGGTATCGTGCCGGGGTTGCTGATGGGGCTGGCGATTGCGGTCACCTGGTACTGGGTCTCGCAGCGCGAAAACGTCACGCCGCCGCCCAAGGCCTCCACGGCCGAGAAGCTGCAGGCGCTCAAGGAATCGACCTGGGCGTTGTTCCTGCCCGTCATCGTGATTGTGGGCTTGAAGATGGGCGTGTTCACGCCCACAGAGGCGGCGGCGGTGGCTGCGGTTTACGCCCTGTTTGTGGCAACGGTGGTGTACCGCGAGCTGCACTGGCGCCAGCTGACCGAGGTGTTCACCAGCGCCGCCAAGACCACGGCGGTGATCATGTTCCTGGTGGCGGCCGCCATGGTCAGCGCCTGGCTCATCACCGTGGCCGACATCCCGCGCCAGCTGGTGGGCCTGCTCAAGCCGCTGATGGAGCACCCCACGCTGCTGCTCATCGCCATCATGGTGCTGGTGATGGCCGTGGGCACCGCCATGGACATGACGCCCACCATCCTGATCCTGACGCCCGTGCTGATGCCGGTGGTGAAGGCTGCGGGCATCGACCCGGTCTACTTCGGCGTGCTGTTCATCATCAACAACGCCATCGGGCTCATCACCCCACCGGTCGGCACGGTGCTGAACGTGGTGGCCGGAGTGGGCAAGATGCGCATGGACGACGTGACGCGGGGCGTGATCCCGTTCATGGTGGCGCAGTTCGCGGTGATGTTCTTGATGGTGCTGTTTCCGTCGCTCGTGCTGGTGCCGATGCGGTGGTTTACGGGATGAATCTACAGGTTTGAAGCAAAAAATGCCGCAAGCGCCAGTGGATATTGCGCTTGCAGCTATCAAATCAGGAGTTAATCACTCCTAAACGCTGTTCAGTTCGCCACTGTGAACCGCTTTTGCACATGGCGCGGCGTTTCCAGTTCGTCCACCATCGCCACCGCCAGGTCGGCCACGCTGATGCTGCCGGGCTGGTCGCCGTTCATCAGCGGGGCCTCGTCGCCCAGTCGGTACTGGCCGCTGCGCTCGCCGGGCTGCAGCAGGATGGGGGGCGAGAGGAAGGTCCAGTCCAGCGTGTTTTCGGTGCGGATCCAGTTCAGTGCTTCGCGCGCGGCCAAGGCGCCCTGCTTCCATTCGGCGGGGAACTGAGGGGTGTCCACCAGCTGCACGCCGGGCGCCACGAATAGGCTGCCTGCGCCGCCCACCATCAGAAAGCGACGCACCCCGGCGGCCTTGGTGCCGTCGATGATGGCGCGCGTGCCCTTGAGGAACTGGTCGTGGATGTCTGGCACCGTCCAGCCTGGGTTGTAGGCGCTGACCACCGCGTCGTGGCCAGCGACCGCCTTGGCCACCTGGGCAGCGTCCTGCGCGTCGGCGGCGACCACGGTCAGGCCTTCGCGGGGGTGAGCTTGCCAGGGTTGCGGGCCAGCACGGTCACGCGGTGACCACGTTGCAGCAGTTCGTTCAGCACGGCCGAACCGACAAAGCCGGTGGCGCCAATCAGGGCGATGTTCATACGATGTCCTTGGGGTCAAAGTTGCGATGCAGTGAGAATAGGAGCTTGTCAAAGCACGCGGTAGAGGGCTAAAACAGCCTTTTCTTTGAAGCCCCGCTTCACAATCAACTCCTTACCTCCTCGCGCTACCCCTGATGGAAGACCTCAAACGCATGGCCGTGTTTGCCGCTGTGGTGCAACACGGCTCGATGAGCGGCGCCGCGCGCGCCCTGGGCATGAGCACCTCGGCGGTGAGCCAGCAGGTGCGCAAGCTCGAAAGCGATGGCGGCGTGACGCTGCTGCACCGCTCCACACGCAAGCTGGCGCTGACCGAGGCAGGCCAGCGGTACCACGCGCGCTGCGCTGCCATGTGGGCGGCGGCGGAGCAGGCGCGGGCCGAGCTGGCGGCCTCGCGCGATGCGCCCAGTGGCGAGTTGCGGATGTCAGCCACCGTAGGTTTTGCGCGGCACATTGCGCCCGCCCTGGGAGAACTGCTGGCCGCGCACCCGGCGCTGCGCCTGCGGCTGCTGGTGGACGACTCCACCATCGACCTCATCAACGCCCGCATCGATCTGGCGGTGCGCTACGGGCGCCTGGCCGATTCGACCTGGGCCGCACGGCGCCTGGGGGGCATGCGTTGGTACCTGTGCGCATCGCCCGAATGGGTGGCCGCACATGGCATGCCCCAGCACCCGGACGCGCTGCTGTCCCACAGCTGGCTGGGCTTCGCGCGCGAGGGGGGTGGGCTGCTCATCGACCTGCGCAGCCCCACCGGCGAGCCCCGCGCGCTGCGCGTGGAGCCGCGCATTGCCAGCAACAACCAGCTCTCGATCCAGCAGATGTGCGAAGCCGGGCTGGGGCTGGCGCTGCTGGGCAGCATGGATTCGCACGATGCGCTGCAGGCCGGGCGGCTGGTGCGGCTGCTGCCGGAGTGGTCGTTTGGCACGCTGGATATCTGGGCCGTCACGCCCCAGCGCGATGCCCAGCCCGCAAAGGTGCGCCAGGCGATTGCAGCGCTGCACGCCTACCTGAAGCAGGTGCCGGGCATTTCGGACTGAGGCCCGGCGATACTGTGAAACCCTGCCGGCCCACTACTGCGCGGAAGCCCCACGGCAACGCAACGCCCCCGGGGCAGACCTTGCACAGGGGCTGATATCTGGACCAGACCGTTGCGGAGACATCCATGATTCTTGAAGTTGCCCACCTCACTGTCCGCACCGGTCAGAACAGCGCGTTTGAGCAGGCTTTTGCCCAGGCGCAGCGCATCATTGCGTCCATGCCCGGCTATTTGTCCCATGAGCTGGGTCATTGCATGGAGCGTCCGCAGGACTATGTGCTGCTGGTGCGCTGGGCCACCCTGGCCGACCACGAGGTGGGGTTCCGCCAGTCTGCCCAGTACCAGGAGTGGCAACGGCTGCTGCACCATTTTTACGATCCGCTCCCCACCGTTGTGCACTTTGAGCCCGTCACGCCGGACAGGGCGTGACGGCGCCGCCACGCACGGATGCTGCAGCGCAGTATTCGGGTATTGCCTGAAGATTTAGCGCACTGCGCATGCCGTTCGGGTCCTAGAATTTGTAAAAGCGCGTATCTTCGTATCTTCATTATCGCGCGAGGGATCCAACATGAAAGCCATCCAGCAGGACATCGACGAGCGGACCAACCTCACCAGCACCAACAAGTTCGAGCTGTTGCTGTTCCGTCTGGGCATCGACAGCCCCTTGGGCAAGTCCGAGCTGTTCGGCATCAACGTCTTCAAGATCCGCGAGATCGTGGCCATGCCCAGCATCACGCCGATTGCGGGCACTACGGCCCATTCGCTGGGGGTGGTCAACCTGCGCGGACAGGTGATTCCGGTGTTGGACCTGCCCTCCATCGTCGGCTGCAAGCCTCAGACGGGCCTGAACATCATGCTGGTGACCGAATACGCGCGCACCACCCAGGCATTTGCGGTCGAGTCGGTGGAAGACATCGTGCGCCTGGACTGGAAGCAGGTGCTGTCGGCAGAGACCAGCGGCGCAGCCGGCAAGCTGGTGACCAGCATCGCCCGTCTGGACGGCAACACCGACGGGTCCCGCCTGGCCCAGGTGCTGGACGTGGAGGCGATCCTGCAAATGGTCTCGCCTTCTGACGGTCATGAGGTCACCGAGGAAAAGGTGGGCGCTAAGCTCAAACTCAAGCCCGGCTGCATCATCCTGGCGGCCGACGATTCGTTTGTCGCCCGCTCGCTCATCGAGCAGGAACTCAAGGTGCTCAACGCACCCTATGAAATGGTCAAGTCCGGCAAAGAGGCCTGGGACCGGCTCAACGCCATCGCCAAGAGTGCTGAGGCCGAAGGCAAAACCGTGCTCGACCGCGTGGCCATGGTGCTGACCGACCTGGAAATGCCCGAGATGGACGGCTTCACGCTGACGCGCAACATCAAGCAGGACGCCCGCTTTCACGGCCTGCCGGTGGTCATCCACTCCTCGCTGTCGGGCTCGGCCAACGAAGACCATGTGCGCAGCGTCGGGGCGGATGGATACGTCGCCAAGTTTGTGGCCGAAGACCTGGCAGAAACCATCCGCCGCGTGCTCCCCAAGTAAACCGGCGGCCCCTCCCGCCATCACAACGTCCCTGCGGGGCCGTTGGTGTTTTGACGGATGCCACACCGCATCCAAACAGCGTGTAGCGCCGATTGAATATGCCCCGGTAGCTATCATTTTTGTTGGTACCTACCGGCAGGGCACGCCGGCCTTCACGGGTTGTTACAGCCTTTCTCTGCACCTGTGCTTACGGCGGGTCAACCAAACGCCCGCCCCACGCGCTAAAGTGATTAGCATCCCCGTGCCAGGCTCCTGAAATTTGTAACGTTCCACCGGAGCGCTTTTCATGGGCTTTACGGACGGGGCGGAACGAGCCATTCCGGCCGGAGTCTGAACACCATGACCTACACCATCACACGCATCCTTTCGGCCACGGTTCTGGGGGCCCTGGTGACAGGGTGCGCCACCGTGCCCGGCGACCCGTACTACGACGCTCCACGCTACCCCGTGTACGAACAGCCCGGCTACATCTACAGCGCGCCGCAGCCGGTGTACCAGGCCCCGCCCGTGTACCGCGCGCCCGGCGTGATCTATTCGGCCCCACCGCCCGCTGTGTACTACGGCGGACGTGACCGCGACGACAACCGCTGGGACAACGACCGCAACCGCGGTGACTGGCGCGAAAGGGAACGTGAGCGTGACCGCGCCGAACGCGACCGGGCTGCGCGCGAGCGTGAGCGGCGCGATCAGCAAGCGCGGGAGGCCGACCGCCGCGCCCGTGAGCAAGACCAAGCCCGCCGGGAGCAGGCCGAACGGGACCGCCGCGCCGCCGAAGACCGCCGTAACCGCGAGAACCGCCCCGGCCGTCTGGCGCCTGACAGTTACACCCCGAGCCCGTACGACTGGCGCTCGCGCCAGCAGTCCAACAGCCAGGAAAAGCCTTGACGGCCTCTTACTGAACCCGCTGTCCTAGTCACTTTTTCATCACCATGAAGCCACGCAAACACATCCTCATCACCGGTCTGTGCGTGGTCTACCTGGGCGCCTGGACTCCCTTGGGAGCCCAGGCGCAAGTGATACGCTGCACCGACGCTGCCACGGGCAAGGTCAGCTACACCGACGGCAAGTGCGCCAGCGGGGCCACTGAGCGCGAGGTGGAGGCCCGCAAGACCCCGCAAGAGATCCAGCAGGAGCGCGAAGAAGCTGCCGAAGCGCTGGCCCGCAAACAGCAGCGACTGCAGGCCGAAGCAACGGCTGCGGAGGCCGAATCACGGCGTAACGCACCGCGTGACCACGCGGCCCCGGCCAAGACGATCGACTATGCGCGCTCTCCGGAGTGCGCTCGCTCGCGGCGGAACCTGGATGTGGTGCTGAGCAGCGCCACGGGTGGCGGCTACGAACAAAACCTGCGGGTGGAGGCGGCGCAACGACAGGTCGACCTGGACTGCCTGGGCCCCCAGGGCTATGCAGAGGTGGAGAAATCCCGTCCCCGGTCCAACACCACGGCACCCGTGGTGGTCGTTCCCGCTCCGTACTACCCGGTGCGGCCTGCGCCCGTGCAGCCACCGCCGCCCACACCAGCCCCCAAAAAATTCACGCAGTGCAACGTGTTCCGCTGCTACGACGCTCAGGGCAACAGCTACCCCCGCTGATTGGGCACCCGTTGCAGGTTGATTGAGCAACCTTCAAGGCTCTTGCGCGGCTTCTCAGGCCCGCAGCCCTTCGGCCACACTGGGGTAACGCAACCGCAGCCCCAATTCGCGCAACATGCGCTGGTTGTCCAGCCGGCGCGATTCGCTCATGAAGCTCAACAGCATCAGCGACAGTTGCTCCTGCGCCGTACTGCGTGGCACACGCGGCGGGCGCGGCAGACCATACAGGTCCGCCGCCAGATCAAAGTAGTCGCCCATCTTCATATGGGTGGAATCACTCACGTTATAGGCGCGCTGCGGCCGGCCCTTCCACACCGCCGCCATGCAAGCGCGGGCCAGATCATCGGCGTGGATGTGGTTGGTGAACACATCGTCCTCGGCCACCAGCACGGGCGTGCCCCGGCGCAGACGCGCCTCCGGGGTGCCCCCCTCCCGGTCAGGCGCATAGATGCCCGGAATGCGCAGCACCGTGGCCCGCACGCCGGCACGGCCCAGATGGCGCACGGCGCGTTCGGCGTTCACACGGCGCTGGGCGCGCGGTGTGCCAGGGGCCACGGTCCGCGTCTCTTGCACCAGGGCACCCTGGCAGTCACCATACACGCCGCTGGTGGACGCATACGCCAATGACGCTGGCAGGCTGCGCAGCCGCAGCGCGCGGGCCAGCGCCACGGTGCGCGGGTCGCGCCACCAGGCGTCGCCCAATGCGCCCTCGCCCGGCGGTGGCGCCAGATGCAGCACGCGCGTGGCCAGGCCAGACAGCCTGCGCAACGTCCCCGCATCGTCCAGATTGCCCACCAGCGGCCGGGCGCCCTGTGCACGCAGCCCCGCCACCCGCCCTGCGCTGGAGGTCAGCGCCAGTATCTGCATGCGGCCAGCACCAGGGCCGGTCTGCAAATTGCGCAGCACCCGTTGACCTACGTCACCACAGCCCACGATCAGCAGGCGCTCGCGGCGAAAGCGGGCTGGCAGGGCGCCGAGGGGGTTTTGGTTTGAAGGCAAAATCGGGACCGTCCGTTGACTACAAGAGCCCCCGAGGATACCCACTCCATGACCAGTGCTGAGTCCGTTTTCCAGATCACCGTGCAGCCCAGCGGCCGCGCTTTCAGTGCCAATGCGGGCGAAGCCATCCTGGCCGCCGCCATCCGCAGCGGCGTGGGCCTGCCCTACGGCTGCAAAGACGGCGCCTGCGGCTCGTGCAAGTGCAAAAAAATCAGCGGCACCGTGCAGCACGGCGCCCACCAGTCGAAGGCCCTCTCGGCCGACGAAGAAGCCGCAGGCCTGGTGCTGACCTGCTGCGCGCAGCCGCTGTCCGACGTGGTACTCGAATCGCGCCAGGTCACCGACGAAAGTGCCTACCCCATCAAAAAGATGCCCGTGCGCGTGGCCTCGCTCGAAAAGAAGTCGCACGACGTGATGCAGGTGCGCCTGCAGCTGCCAGCGGCAGACACCTTCCGCTACCACGCGGGCCAGTACATTGAATTCATCCTGCGCGACGGTGCGCGCAGGGCCTACTCGATGGCCAACGCGCCGCACACCCAGGCCGAGGCGCCGGGCGTGGAACTGCACATCCGCCACATGCCGGGCGGCAAGTTCACCGACCATGTGTTCGGCGCGATGAAAGAGAAGGAAATTCTGCGCGTCGAAGGTCCGTTCGGCAGCTTCTTCCTGCGCGAAGACTCAGACAAGCCCATCGTGCTGCTGGCGTCCGGCACCGGCTTTGCCCCCATCAAGGCGCTGATCCAGCACCTGCAGTTCAAGGGCATCAACCGCCCCACCGTGTTGTACTGGGGCGGCCGTCGCCCGGGCGATCTGTACCTGGCAGACTGGGTGCAGGCCCGCGTGGCAGAGCTGCCGTGGCTGCGCTACGTTCCGGTCATTTCCAATGCGCTGCCCGAGGACGGCTGGACGGGCCGCACCGGCTTCGTGCACCAGGCGGTGCTCGATGATTTTGCAGACCTCTCGGGCCACCAAGTCTATGCCTGCGGCGCCCCCATCGTGGTCGAATCCGCCCGCGATGCCTACAGCGCCCAGCGCGGCCTGCCGCCCGAGGAATTCTTTGCTGACGCGTTCACCTCAGAAGCCGACAAGCACGGCGGCTGACCCGGCCACCCCACGGCACCAGCCACCCCACTGACCGTGCGCCCAGCGCCCGCCCCGCCCACCCCGCAGGGCACGCCGCAGCGCTGGCCCCAGGCACGGCGCGCGGGCTTCATTGCCACGCTGCTGTGCCTGGCGGCGCTGCTGGTGTGGGGCGCAGGCGAATGGGCCGAGCAAAGCGAACGCGATGCCCAGTGGGACAACCTGCGCCGCCTGGGCGAGGTACAAGCCCTGGCGCTGCGCGGCGTGGCCACGCGGTACAACTACCTGCCCTTCACGGCCGCGCAGCACCCGCTGGTGCGGCGGCTACTGCAGCGGCCCCCATCACAGGCCGTACGCGACGCTGCCAACGCCTACCTGCAGGCGGTGAACCAGCACGCGGGCTCTGACATGTTGTACGTGATGGACCCGCAGGGCCTCACGCTCGCGTCCAGCAACTGGGACACCCCCAACAGCTTCGTCCACCAGAACTACGCCAACCGCCCATACTTTCGCGATGCCCTGGCAGGCCAGACAGGCCGCTTTTATGGCGTGGGCAAAACCACGGGCGAGCCCGGCCTGTTTGTATCCGCCCCGGTGGTCGAAGCGGGCCGGGTGATCGGCGTGGTAGCGGTCAAGGTGCGCATGGAGCCCATCTCAGACCCCTGGGCCCAGCTGCGTGACCCGGTGTTCGTGACGGACGAGCAGGGCATTGTGTTTCTGGGCTCCGTGCCCGGCTGGCTCTACCGCACCAGTCGCCCCTTGCCCACACCGCTCGTACAGCAGCTGCAGCACAACGAACAGTACGGCGCGGGCTGGACCCCGCGCGCCGTGCCCTGGACCCTGCGCCCCCAGGACGACTCGCCCGGCGCCGAACTGCGCCTGGACGGCCCTGGCGGCAAGCGATATCTGGCCTTTGAGGAAAAGCTGCCCGATCTGGGTTGGACCCTCACCGTCACCGCCGACAGCCGCGTGGTGGCCTTGGCACGGCAGCAGGCCTGGGCGCTGGCCACGCTGGCCTCGGGCCTGCTGGTGCTGGGCGCGCTCTACTGGCAACTGCGCGAGCGGCGGCTGGCAGAGACACGCCTGGCCCGCATCGAACTGGAGCAGCGCGTGCAGGAGCGCACCCACGCGCTGCAGCAGGCCCAGGCGTTCCGCCAGTCGATGGAAGACTCGCTGCTGGTGGGCATGCGCGCGCGCGACCTCGAAGGCCGCATCGTCTACGTCAACGCCGCCATGTGCGACATGGTGGGCTACCGGGCCGACGAACTCATTGGCCAGCTGCCGCCCTACCCCTACTGGCACCCCGATGACCTCGACCGGCACTGGAACGACAGCGACACCGTGCTGGCCGGCAACGCGTTTCCCCAAGGGCGGGAGAACCGCCTGCGGCACCGCGATGGGTCGGACGTGTACACCATGTTCTACACCACGCGCCTCATCGACGGCAGCGGCCAGCACATCGGCTGGATGAGCTCGGTGGTCAACATCACCGCGCAAAAGCGGGCCGAGGAACAACAGCAGCAACGCGAGACCCAGCTGCAGCGGGTGCAGCGCGTGATCACGGTGGGCGAGATGGCCTCCACCCTGGCGCACGAACTGAACCAGCCGCTCGCGGCCCTGGTCAACTACGCGGCGGCTGCACGCGCGCTGGCCGCCCAAGGCAAGACCGGCCCCTTGAATGACAGCCTCGAAGCCCTTTCGGCCCAGGCGCTGCGGGCTGCCGACATCGTGGGCCGCATTCGCCGCTGGGTGCGCCAGCACCCCGAAAGCCGCGAGCCCTGCGACCTGTCGGCCATCGTCGAGCACTCGCTGGAGCTGCTCTTGCGCGCCGAGGCCCGCCGCCAGGGGATTGCGGTGCGCATCGAGCCGGCCGGAGCCGCTTTGCAGGTGCACGCCGACCGTGTGCTGCTGGAGCAGGTGGTGATCAACCTGGGCCTGAACGCCTTGCAGGCCATGCAGACGCACCAGCCCCCGCCCGACGGGCACGAACTGCGGCTGCGTTTGGCCGCAGACCACGGCCACGCGCTGGTACAGGTGCTCGACCGGGGCCCGGGCCTGCCGCCCAGCATTGCCGAGCGCCTGTTCGAGCCTTTTTTCACCACCCGTTCCGACGGGCTAGGCCTGGGCCTCAACATCTGCCGCTCCATCATTGAGAGCATGGGCGGCCAGCTGCAGGCCCGCAACCGCGAGGGCGGTGGCGCTGTTTTCGAAATCCGCCTGCCGCTCGCCAACGTCTCTGAGAATGCCTGAGAACCCATGAGAATGCCGCCGCACCATGACCCACGACACCCTCCCCACCGCCGCCGAGTCGCCCGATGACACCGTGGTCTACATCGTGGACGACGACGAAGGCGTGCGCCAATCGCTGGCGGCCCTGCTGTTGGCGCGCGGGTACACGGTGCACACTTTTGGCGGCGGCGAGTCCTTCCTGGCAGAGGCTGCGCTGGACCACCCCGGCTGCGTGCTGCTGGACCTGCGCATGGAGGGCCTGAGCGGGCTGCAGGTGTTCCACGAACTCGGCCAGCGCCACAGCGCGCTCAAAACCGTGTTCCTGTCGGCCCATGGCGAGCTGTCCTCCGCCGTCGCAGCCGTCAAGCAAGGGGCGGTGGACTGGCTCGAAAAGCCCTGCAACGAAGCCACCTTGCTGGCCGCCGTCGAAAAAGCCTCCGCGCTATCGCAAGCGGAGGCACGGCAGACGCAACGGCAGCAGCAACTGCGCGAGCGGTGGAACGCCCTGAGCCCGCGCCAGCAAGAGGTGGCCCAACTGCTGGGCACCGGCCTCAGCAGCAAGGAAGTGGCCCGCGCACTGGCGCAGCGTGACCCGGAGCGCCCCATCGACCCACGCACCGTGGACACGCACCGGTCCGCCATCTTCCTGAAGCTGGACATCCGCTCATCGCACGAACTGGGCATGCTGGTGGAAGACCTGGGCGTGGCCCTCAGCGCGCCTCGTACGGCATGAACGTCCCCGCCTGACCATCACCCCCTCAGGGCTTAATAAGCTTTCTTACGAATTTTTTGCACAATGGCACCCATGATCCGCAGAAACATCCTCCTCGCCAGCGCCGTTGCCGCCGCACCGGTGTTTTCTCCCGCCATCGCTTGGGCGCAGGACTCGGGCCAGCCCATTCGCCTGATCGTGCCCTACGCGCCCGGCGGCCCCATCGACGTGACGGCGCGCGCGCTGGCCGAGCGCGTGCGCGACACGCTGGGCACGGTGATCATCGAGAACAAGGGCGGCGCGGGCGGCAACATCGGCGCCGACTACGTGGCCAAGGCCGCGCCGGACGGGCTGACCATCGGCATCGCCGCCACCGCCACGCATGCGGTCAACCCGTGGCTCTATTCCAGGATGCCGTATGACGCGAGCAAGGACTTTGCCGGCATCACGCAGATGGTGCGCGTGCCCAACGTGCTGGTCATGAACGCCGCCAAGGCCGAGCAGCTCAAGATCAACAGCGTCGCGGACCTCATTGCCTACGCGAAGTCCAACCCCGCCAAGCTCAACTACGGCAGCGGCGGCAACGGCAGCGCGGGCCACCTGGCGGGCGAGATGTTCAAGCAACGCGCGGGCATCTTCGCGCTGCACATCCCCTACCGGGGCGCCAACCCCGCCCAGCTGGCGCTGCTGGCGGGCGAGGTGGACTTCAACATCGACAACCTGGCCGCCGCAGCGCCCAACATCCGCGCGGGCAAGCTCAAGGCGCTGGCCGTAACCTCGCTCGACGCCTCGGCCTCGCTGCCGGGCGTACCGCCGCTGTCCGCGACTTTCAAGGGCTTCTCCATCGACACCTGGTGGGGCCTGGTGGCGCCTGCGGCCACACCCAAAACCATCATCGACAAGCTGAACAAGGCCTTTGTGGCGGCACTGAATGCGCCCGAAACCAAGACCCGCTTTGCCGCCCTGCTGGCCGAACCCGTGGCTACCACGCCGCAGCAGTTCGACAGCTTCATGGCGGCCGAGCGTGCCAAGTACCAGCAGGTGGTGAAGGCGTCGGGCGCGAAGGTGGATTGACCCCTGAGCTGCTGCGCGTCTTCCAACCAGGGACACGCGATCCGTGGCCCGGCGGAGCCGGTTCCACGGTGGCGCTGGTGTGGGGCATCACCCGCATCACCCGGTATGGGTAAGCCCGACGCAGGGCAAGCAGGTTTTTAAGCTTTTTTGGCCTCTTGCGCTCGTCCATCAAGCGCAAGTAGCTCCTGATTCAGGAGCAAGCACCACCCACCACACCCTCGGCCCAGCGCCCGTCGGCCAGCGGGTAGATGCTCTGCGTGGTCACCGCCTGCAGGGCTTCCGCTGCCAGGCGCTCCGGCACCAGATCGGCCAAAGGACGCAGCACAAACGCGCGTTCGGCCATGCGGGGGTGGGGCACGGTGAGGGTGGGGGTGTCGATCACCTGGTCGCCAAACCACAGGATGTCCAGGTCCAGCGTGCGGGGTGCATTGCGGTAGGGGCGCTCGCGCCCGGCGGACTGTTCGATGGCCTGCAGCGCCTGCAGCAGGGCCTCGGGGGTGAGCGTGGTGGCCACTTCGGCCACGGCATTGAGGTAGTCAGGCCCACCGGCATCCACAGGTGCGCTGCCATAGAGTGGCGACACCCGCAGCACGCGGGTGCCGGGGTATTGGCCCAGGGCAGCCAGGGCCTTGCGCAGGGCGGCTTCGCGCTCGCCCAGGTTGGCGCCCAGGCCGACGTAGACCAGGGTGGGCTGTGCACCCACATCCCGCAGACTCACTGAATCACTCACTCGCCTGCAGTGGCAGGCGCAGCGCCTTCACCGCCACCCGCACCACCACCGGGTTTGCGGCGACGGCGGCGGCGCTTTTTGGGGGCGCTGCCTTCGGTGGCAAACTCCATGCCCTCTTCCGAAACCTCGGCATCCCCCGCAGGGCCCGCAGCACGCGGGGCCGCCACGGGCGCGTTGCGTGGCACGCGCTTGACCACCGGCTGCTGAGCTTTCTGGCGGGCGCGCTGTTCTTCCTTCGCCTGGTCCATCAGGTCGTCGCGGCGCTCATCGTCGGCCGCCTGGAAGTCTTGCCACCACTCGGCCAGTGCTTCCTCGACCTCGCCCACATCGGCACGCAGGCGCATGAAGTCGAACCCGGCACGGAAACGCGGCTGCATGACCATGCCGAACGGCGTGTTGCCCACGCGCTTTTCAAAGCGCGGCTGCATGACCCAGATCTCGCGCATGTCGGCGGCCAGCTTGCCCCTGCCCGAGACGTCCCCGATGCGCTTGTCGAACACTTCGTCGATGGCCTCTTGCAACGCGGGCAGCGGGTGCTGGCGCTGGTTCAGGCGCTCCTGCCAACCGTTGCGCACGTCTTCCCACAGCACGCAGGCCAGCAAGAAGCTGGGGGCCACGGGCTTGCCTTCGTTCACGCGGCGGTCGGTGTCGACCAAAGCGGCTTTGACAAACGGGGTGTCAGCGCGCTCCACGGCCACGTCCAGCAGCGGGTAGATGCCCTTGGCCATGCCCAGCTTCTTGAGCTGCTCGATGGTGGCAATGGCGTGGCCGGTCTGCAGCAGCTTGAGCATTTCGTCAAACATGCGGCTTTGGGGCACCTCGGCCAACAGGGCCTGCGACTGCACCAGGGGGGCGGCCGACTTGGCGTCGATGGTGAAGCCCAGCGGGCTGAGCTTGGCGGCAAAACGCACGGCGCGGATGATGCGCACCGGGTCTTCGCGGTAGCGCGTGGCGGGGTCGCCAATCATGCGCAGCGTCTTCTTCTTCGCGTCCTGGATGCCCTTGTGGTAGTCCACCACGATCTGGCTCACCGGGTCGTAGTACATGGCGTTGACGGTGAAGTCGCGGCGCGTGGCGTCTTCGTCCTGCGGGCCCCAGACGTTGTCGCGCAGCACGCGGCCGCTGGCGTCCACGGCGTGCTGCATGCCCGCAAGCTGCGCCTTGGAGGTCTTTTCGTTGCCGCTGACCTGGCCTGCGGCGCTGTTGTCGAGGTAGGCGCGGAAGGTGGAGACCTCGATCACCTCGTGCTCGCGGCCCCGGCCATGCACCACGTGCACGATGCGAAAGCGCTTGCCGATGATGAAGGCGCGGCGGAACAGTCCCTTGACCTGCTCGGGTGTGGCATTGGTGGCCACATCGAAGTCCTTGGGGCGCAGGCCCAGCAGCAGGTCGCGCACGGCACCGCCCACGATGTAGGCCTCGAAGCCCGCGTCCTTGAGCGTCTGCACCACCTCGGCCGCGCGGCGGTCCACCAGTTCGGGGTTGATGCCATGCACGCTGGCAGGCACCTCTTCGCGCTTGCCGAAATGGGGCTTGCCGCCCGCGGTGCCGGGCGTCGATTTGCCCAGCAGTTTGTCGATGAACTTCTTGATCATGGGTAGGGAGGTATCAGGGGCTGCGCGCGCAGGGTCAGGAGGCCGTCTGGCTGGCGGGCTCGCCGGAGGGTGCCGAGAACAAATCCAGTATGCGCCAGCCGCGCTGCTGGGCCAGGGCGCGCAGGCGCGGGTCGGGGTTGGTGGCGACCGGGTGGTTCACCTTCTCCAGCAGGGGCACGTCGTTCATGGAGTCGCTGTAGAACGTGCTCTCCACGTCGGCCCAGCTGAGCTGCCGCTCGGCCAGCCATTGTTCCATGCGGCGCACCTTGCCTTCGCGCATGGTCGGGATGCCGTCGATCTCGCCGGTGTACCAGCCGCTGGCATCACGCACCAGCTGCACGGCCAAGAGCTGCGGTACGCCCAGGGCCTGGGCGATGGGGGTGGTCACGAACTCGTTGGTAGCGGTGACGATCAGTACCTCGTCACCCGCTGCCTGGTGCTGGCGAATCAGGTCGAGCGCCTGGGGCTTGATGGCGGGGGTGATGACCTCGCGCATGAACTGCTGGTGCGCCGCTGCTGCGGCCTCGGGCCCACGCAGGCGCACGGCCTCGGTGGCAAAGCGCACGTAGTCGTGCACGTCGAGCGTGCCAGCCTGGTAGTGGGCATAGAACTCGTCGTTGCGGCGCGCGAACTCCACCGGGTCGTTCCAGCCGATGCGGATGGTGAACTCGCCCCACTCGTAATCGGAGTCGAGCGGCAGCAGCGTGTGGTCCAGGTCAAACAGCGCAAGCCGCAGGCGGCGAGATTCAGTAGTCATTCAGTCTCACAAAGGGCAAAAAGAGGTGCGCGGCTTCATTCCGATTCGAGCATCGTCTTGAGCAGCGGAATCGTGATGGCGCGCTGGGTGCGCAGGGCAAACGCGTCGAGCTGGTCCAGCAACTGCATCAGGCTGCCCAGGTCGCGCGAAAAGCGGTTGAGCATGTAGTCCATGACTTCGTCGCCCAGGAACACGCCGCGCGCGTCGGCCTCCTGGCGCAGCACGGCGCGGCGCTCGGCCTCGCCCAGCAGTTGCAGCTGGAACACATGGCCCCAGCCCAGACGGCTGCGCAGGTCGTCGCGCAGCGGCAGATCGGCGGGGGGCAGGTCGCCCGCCGCCAGCACCCAGCGCTGGCTGCCGCTGGCGGGGCTGATGGCGTTGACAAACCAGTTGAAGGCGGTGGCCTGCTGGGCGGTGTCGTACAGATGCACGTCGTCCATGACGACGGCGGCCCAGCGCTCGTCAAAGTCTGGCGGCTCGCCCACCGTGGGGTCCAGCCAGCCCACGCTGGAGCCCTGCTCGCGCAGGGCCTGGCGCACGGCCTGCAGCAAATGGGTCTTGCCGCTGCCCGGTTCGCCCCACAGATAGGTGGGCACCGGCGACCGTGTAGCTTCACTGCTGCCCGCCCCGGCGGCCAGGCGCAGGTGCTGCAGCGCGGCCTCGTTGGGCCCGGCAAAAAACCGCTCCAGGGTCGGCCCAGTGGCCAGGCCGATGTCCAGCGCCAGTTGCTTCATCGTCATGCGCGGCACCCGCACAGCGCAGGCTGAACCGTGGCAGAAGGTGCGGAAACGGCGGTCAGGAAGAGGGTCAGCAGCGGCATCACAAGTGGGTGGGAAGGCACCGGGCCGTCGATGACTCCGGCCAGGCGCGGCGACAAAGTGGCGTACGGCGCGTGGTCACCGACCGGCTCCCTGGCAGGGGCTGGGCGACAATGGCCGCGATTTTAGTCTGCTGCCAGCCGCCGCTCGGCCCCACCCTCGCCTGCCTTGCACCATGACAGCTCCCGCCTCCCCCGCCAAGCGCCTGCCCGCCAGCATCTGGGCACTGGGCACTGGGCTTCGTCAGCCTGCTGATGGACGTGTCGTCCGAGATGATCCACAGCCTGCTGCCCGTATTCCTGGTCACCTCGCTGGGGGTCAGCATATTGGCCGTGGGCCTCATCGAGGGGGCGGCCGAGGCCACAGCGCTGGTTCTGAAAGTTTTCTCGGGTGTACTGAGCGACTGTTGGGGGCGACGCAAGCCGCTGGCGGTGCCGGGCTACGGGCTCGGGGCGATCTCCAAGCCGCTGTTTGCCATCGCGCCCACCGTGGGCTGGGTGGTCACCGCGCGCCTCATCGACCGGGTGGGCAAGGGCATCCGCGGCGCGCCGCGCGATGCGCTGGTGGCCTACCTGGCGCCGCCCAGCATGCGGGGCGCAGCGTTCGGGCTGCGGCAGTCGCTGGACACCGTGGGCGCCTTTCTGGGCCCCTTGCTGGCCATGGGGCTGATGCTGCTGTGGGCCAATGACTTCCGCGCCGTGTTCTGGGTGGCGGTGATTCCGGCGGCCCTGTGTGTGGCCCTGCTGCTGGTGGGCGTGCAAGAGCCCGAGCGCGCCGCCAGCGCCGTGCGCAACGACCCCATCCGCCGCGAGAACCTGCGCCGCCTGGGTGGCGCCTACTGGTGGGTGGTGGCGCTGGGCGCCGTGTTCACGCTGGCCCGCTTCAGTGAGGCATTTTTGCTGCTGCGCGTGCAGCAGGGCGGCCTGCCGCTGGCCTGGACGCCCCTGGTGCTGGTGCTGATGAACGTGGTGTTTGCGCTGGGCGCCTACCCATTAGGCAAGCTGGCAGACAGCACCCGCCACACCACGCTGCTGGCCTGGGGGCTGGTGGTGCTGATCGCCGCCGATACGCTGCTGGCCTTCAGCGACCGAGGCGCCGCCGCCTGGCTGGGCATTGCGCTGTGGGGCCTGCACATGGCCATGACACAGGGGCTGCTGGCCACCATGGTGGCCGACACCGCACCGGCCGACCTGCGGGGCACGGCGTTTGGCATGTTCAACCTGGTCAGCGGCGTGGCGCTGTTGGTGGCCAGCGGCCTGGCGGGCCTGCTGTGGGACCGGCTGGGCGCCAGCGCAACGTTTGGCGCCGGAATGCTGTTTGCCACGCTGGCGCTGGCCGGCGTGCTGATGCAATCTACCTGGCACGGTCGCACCCCAAAGCCCCCTGCCACACAGGGCTGAGTGAGAGCGCCGAGGCGTGCCCCTTAAAATCCCCAGATTCCAGCCCGCCCGGCGGGCCTAGCAGCACCACACCATCCATGAGCTCTTCTGCCCCCTCCACCCCCATCTCCTACAAAGACGCCGGCGTTGACATCGACGCGGGCGACGCCCTGGTCGAGCGCATCAAGCCGCTGGCCAAGAAGACCATGCGCGAAGGCGTGCTGGCGGGCATCGGCGGCTTTGGCGCACTGTTTGAGGTGCCCAAGCGCTACCAGGAGCCCGTGCTGGTCTCCGGCACCGATGGCGTGGGCACCAAGCTCAAGCTGGCGTTTGAATGGAACATGCACGACACCGTGGGCATCGACCTGGTGGCCATGAGCGTGAACGACGTGCTGGTGCAAGGCGCCGAGCCCCTGTTCTTCCTGGACTACTTTGCCTGCGGCAAGCTCGACGTGGACACGGCCGCCGCTGTGGTCGGCGGCATCGCCAAAGGCTGCGAACTCTCGGGTTGCGCGCTGATCGGCGGCGAAACCGCTGAAATGCCCGGCATGTACCCTGCGGGCGAATACGACCTGGCCGGCTTTGCCGTGGGCGCGGTCGAAAAGTCCAAGATCCTGACCGGCAAGGACGTGAAGCCCGGCGACGTGGTGCTGGGCCTGGCCTCGGCCGGTGTGCATTCCAACGGTTTTTCGCTGGTGCGCAAGTGCATTGACCGTGCCGAAGCCGCTGGCACCGTGCCCGCCACGCTGGACGGCAAGCCGTTCAAGCAGGCCATCATGGAACCCACCCGCCTGTACGTGAAGAACGTGCTGGCCGCGCTGGCCGCTCACCCGCATTCGCAGGATGCCGGTGGCATCAAGGCCCTGGCCCACATCACGGGCGGCGGCCTGCTCGAAAACATTCCCCGCGTGTTGCCCGACGGCACCGCCGCCCACCTGAAGAAGGGCAGCTGGCCCCAGACCGAGCTGTTCGCCTGGCTGCAGAAGACGGCGGGCATCGACGACATCGAGATGAACCGCACCTTCAACAACGGCATCGGCATGGTGGTGGTGGTGGATGCGGCCCACGCTGAAGCCACGGCCGCCACGCTGCGTGCGGCCGGCGAGCTGGTCTACGCGATTGGCACGATTGCAGCGCGTGGCGAAGGCGCCGCCGTGGTGGTGGCCTGATACCCACCCAACCTGGAACACTGCCCCCTCACCGCGCATGGCGCAGCGCCCCGCTCCAGCCCCCGTCCCCTCAGCGCCGACTGAGCCCACGCCCACCACCCTGCCGCCGCGCGCCCTGAACCAGGGCATCGTGGTGGCCAGCTACCTGCTGGTGGCCGCTGCGCTGCTGCTGGTGATGTGGCGCGGCCTGCTGCCCGGGCTGCTGTGCGTGTGCCTGGGCTTTTTGCTCACCCGGGCGCTCACGGGCTGGTTTGCCGCAGGGCTGGGCCGCATTCAGCGCCAGGCCACACCGTCCGCGACCAGCCTGCGCGTGGCGCAGGTCACTGCTGCGGGCCTGGTAATGCTGCTACCGCTGGCCCTGCTGGCACTGGGCCTGACCCATTCGCGCGGCTACCTGGTCAGTGCACCGCAGCAGTACCAGGAACTGCTCACTTACATGGCCCGCACGGTGCTAGAGCTGCGCCTGAAGCTCCCCGCCGACATGGCCGCCCACCTGCCCGAGGGTGTGGCCGACATCCAGCGCATCATTGCCAGCTACCTGGGCGCCAAGGCCGGGGCGCTGGCCATGGCGGGGCGGGCCTGGCTCGCCGGTGTGCTGTTTGCCTACGTGGGCCTGCTCATCGGCGCGCTGGCTGCGGTGCGCCCGCCGGTGCTGGCGCGCGGCCCCCTGGCCCAGCAGCTCAAGCTGCGCATCACGCTGTTTGGCGAGGCGTTCCGCCAGATCGTGGCCGCCCAGTTCTGGATCGCGGCGTTCAACACCCTGCTCACCGCCCTGTTTCTGCTGTTTGTGCTGCCCATCTGGGGGCTGCAGCTGCCCTACACGCCAGTGCTGATCACCTTCACCTTCGTGGCCGGGCTGGTGCCCATCGTGGGCAATCTGGTGTGCAATGTGGTGATCACCATCGTGGGGCTGTCGGTGTCACCGCTCGCAGCCGCCGCCTGCCTGGGCTTCCTGATCCTGATCCACAAGGCCGAATACGTGATCAACGCCAAGGTGGTGGGCCGCCGCACCCAGATGGGTGTGTGGGAGCTTCTGAGTGTGATGTTCGTGGCCGAGGCCGTGTTTGGCCCCGCGGGGCTGGTGGCGGCGCCGCTGTTCTACGCCTACCTCAAGAAGGAACTGGTGACCGCACGGCTGGTGTAACCCCGCGGTTGCGCCCCGTACCCAGGAGCCAGCCTTAGGCTGTATCAGTCATTTTTTGATAGCAGCCAGCGCAATACGTACTATCGCTTGCGGCCATTTTCTTGATTATTTCCCGAATTGCCGGGCCACAAAGGCCCAGATGAGCGCTGACGCATCCGGCCCAGCCGGGTCGCTGTAGGGCCGCTGGGCCGCACCGCCACTCCAGGCATGCGCCAGCCCGACCACCTCGCGCAGCGCCACCACGGTGCGGCCCCGGGCCTTGAACTCGGTCACCCGCATGGGGTAGCGCTGGCCCCGCTGCACGGTACGCTCAGCCCCCGCCCGCGCACACAATGCACCAGCCCACAGCTGCGCGGTGGCTGACGCGTTGCGCACCGACACCACGCCATCGGCATCGCCATGCAGGATCAGCAGCGGAGGCAAGACCGCAGGGGCGCCGACGGGCAGCGCTGGGGTGGCTGCAGCGGTAGACGCAGGAAGGTCGGGCAGATGGGCTTCGCGTCGGCCATGCATGGCGGCCAAGGCGGTGGCCGCCGATTCGGCCGTACCGGGCGCCACGCCGGAATGCATGGCCACGGCGCAGAACCGGTGGGGGAACAGCGCCGCCATCAGCACCGCCATGCTGGCGCCCGCCGACAGCCCGGCCACCGCCACCCGCGCCAAGTCCACCGGCAGGCGGCGCGCCACCTTGTCCACGGCAGCCAGCAGCGTGGCGGCTTCGGCCTCGGCACGGCCGTTGCGGCGTTCAAACCAGTTCCAGCAGCCCTGGGCGTTGGCCACGCGCTCCTGCTCGGGGTACAGCACCACAAACCGATGGCGCGCTGCCAGCCGGTTCATGCGCGAGACGGCGGCAATGTCCCGCCCCGTCTGGCCGCAGCCGTGCAGCATGACCAGCAGCGGCAGCTTTTCGCCCGGGCGCAGGCCCAGCCCGCTGGGCACGTAGGCATGGAACCGCCGCGCCCCTGCCGGGCCCGGGGCCACGCCAGAGATCCACTCGCCCCGCAGCGGCACCGGCTTGGTGGCCGCGCGCGGCGTACGGGCGGTGGACGGCACTGGGGCCACCGCACTTTTGCGCGGTGCAGCGCGCAGCTTTGACACCGCCTTGGCCCGTACAGGCTTGCTGGCCGCCCCTGCCGCACGTGCAAAGGCCTTGAGATTGCGCTGGTAGGCCCTTGTCAGGGACGACAGGGAAAACAGGCGGGAGCGGCGGGGCATAGGCAGGAGGGCGTGCGGGCGATGTTCAAAACACAGGGAAAACCCTAGGCACCTTAACAGCTTCTTGCCATGCCTGGCGAATTGCTACGCTTTTTATAGCTGCCAGGACATGATTCACTGGCGCCTGAGGCTGTTTTTTCTTCAAATCGCCCTCCAGCGGCAACCCAGGCCACACCACCCGGCAAGCGGCGACAGCCAGGCCACTTCGCCAGCAGAATACTGATGGCTGAATTTGATCGAATCCTGTCCTCGGCGGTTCGGACGTCGGCTCGCTGCGCACGGAAGATAAGCGCATCCCAACCACTGCCTCTGAGAGCCTTCCATGAAAACCTGTCTGATAGTGATTGATGTCCAGGAATCCTTCCGCCACCGCCCCTTCTTCACCGAACGCGACCTGCCCGCCTACCTGCAGGCGCAGAACGCGCTGATCGCCGGTTGCGTCGCCCAGGGCATCCCGGTGCTGCGCGTGTTCCACAGCGACGGCCCCGAAGTGGCCGAGAACCCGTTCTCGCAGGCCTCCAGCCAGGTGCGTGCGCTCGATGGCCTGGCGCCTTTCGAGGCGGCGGCCACCTTCACCAAGTCGCGCCACAGCGCGCTGGTGGGCACGGGGCTGGATGTGTGGCTCACGCGCCATGGCATTCAGCGCCTCATCATCAGCGGCATCCGCACCGAACAGTGCTGCGAAACCACCACGCGTCACGCGTCCGACCTGGGCTGGGACGTGGACTACGTGACCGACGCAACGCTGACCTGGGACATGGTGCAGCCCGACGGCCAGGTGCTGGCAGCGGCCGACATCAAGACCCGCTCCGCCACCGTGCTGCAGGGCCGCTTTGCCACGCTGTGCACCGTGCAGCAGGCGCTGGACCGGGCGGCCGCATGAGCACGCAGCCACTACAGGTCGCCATCCTGGTGTTCGATGACGTGGAGGCCCTGGACCTGGGCGGGCCCTACGAGGTCTTCACCACCGCCAGCCGCATGCACCAGCGACAGCACCCGGAGGCCGCCGCACCGTTTGTGGTGCAGTGCGTAGCCCGCAGCATGGGCCCGGTGCGCGCCCGTGCGGGCCTGCGTGTGTTGCCCGATGCGGACTTTTTCGGCGCCGCCGCACCCGACGTGCTCATCGTGCCCGGCGGCGTGGTCGACGCCGCAGCGGCCTGCCCCGCCACCCGCGCCTGGGTGGCGCAGGCGGCTGGGGCCGCGCAGATCACGGCCTCGGTGTGCACGGGGGCCTTCATCCTCGCGGCAGCCGGGGTGCTGACCGAAGGCCCGGCCACCACGCACTGGGAGGACATTGCCGACCTGCGCACGCAGTACCCCACGCTCGACGTGTTGGAGAATCTGCGCTGGGTGGACCGGGGCGCGCTGGTCACGTCCGCTGGCATCAGCGCGGGCATCGACATGAGCCTGCACCTGGTCACCCGGCTGCTGGGCGCGGCGCTGTCCGAGCGCACGGCCCGCCAGATGGACACGCCCTGGAACCCTCTGCCATGACACGCTTTTAGCCACTCAACACCATCGATGCAGAACCCGGCCCCTTCCCCCATCCACGTCTATTTCGCCCTGCTGCCGGGCAGCCTGGTGCTGGACTGGGCCGGCCCCGCCGAGGCGCTGCGCATTGCCAACCAGACCCTGGCCAAGCAAGGTCAGCCCGAGCGGTTTGTGCAGCACTTTGTGAGCCCCACGCCCGAGTCCGTCTCGTCGGTCGGCGCCGTGCTCACCCGGCTGGAGCCACTGCCCGCCACCCTGCCCAGCCCCGCCTGGGTGGTGCTGGTGGGCCTGGCCGGGCAACACATCGCGGTGGACGGTGACGAGGCCCGCGCACTGCTGCACTGGCTGCGCGGGCTGCACCCTGTGGCGGGGCAGCTGGAGCTGGTCACCGTGTGCGCGGGCTCGGTGCTGGCCGCCCACGCCGGCCTGCTGACGGGGCGCCGCGCTACCACGCACCACCAGCACCTGGACGAGCTGGCCGCCGTGGACCCGCGCTGCGACGTGGTGGCCAACCGCGTCTTTGTGGCCGACGGCGCCGTGTACAGCAGCGCGGGCGTGACCACGGGCATCGACCTGCTGCTACACCGCATCTCGGACACCTGCGGCCCCGCGCTCGCAGCCCAGGTGGCACAGGCCATGGTGGTGGCGCTGCGCCGGGGGCCCAACGACCCCGAGTTTTCGCCCTTTCTGCACCACCGCAACCACCTGCACCCGGCCCTGCACCGCGTGCAGGACGCCGTGGGGCAACAACCCCAGGCCGATTGGAGCGTGCCGCAGATGGCCGAGGTGGCGCACACCTCGCCACGCCATCTGACAAGACTGTTTCTGGAGCATGCGGGCATCGCCCCGCTGCAATACCTGCGCCGCATCCGCCTGGCCACGGCCGAGGCCGCGCTGCGCTCGGGCCAGAACGTGACGCAGGCCGCGCTGATGGCGGGGTTCAGCTCTGACACACAGCTGCGCCGGGCCTGGCACCAGTTCGGGCGTGGCGGCACGCCATCACAAGGCAGTGCGCGCAGCCACTGGGGGGCCCGTCCTGCGTGATGCCGCGCGATGCACGCAACCCAGCACCCGCCGATAATCAAACCCTTTGCCGCACCACCCGCCGGGTCGCCACCATGCAAGAACCACCCCGCCCCGCCAACGAGCCCGACCGCCTGCAGGCCCTGCGCCAGCTGCTGATTCTGGACACGCCCCCCGAGGAGCGGTTTGACCGCCTGACGGCCTTCGCCGCGCAGGAGTTTGATGTGCCCACGGCGCTGCTCTCGCTGATCGATGACGACCGCCAGTGGTTCAAGTCGCGGGTGGGCGTGGACTCGTGCGAGACCCCGCGAAGCATCTCGTTCTGCGGCCACGCCATCCTGCAGGACGACATCATGGTGGTGCCTGATGTGAACCAGGACGAGCGCTTCATCGGCAACCCGCTGGTCACAGGGGAGCCCCACATCCAGTTCTATGCCGGCGCCCCGCTCAAGCTGCCCAATGGGCACAACGTGGGCACGCTGTGCCTGATCGACAACAAACCGCGCACCCTTGACGACATCGACCTGGCCATCCTGGGATCGCTGCGCGATCTGGCAGTGGAAGAACTGGTGCGCCGCGAGCACGGAGACGCTGCCCCATGAACAACCGCAGTCCCCAGGACATCCTGCTGGTTGAACCCAGTTCGCTGACCGGCAGCATCATCGTGGCCACGGCCCGCCAGCTGAACCTGCCCACCGTGCGGCAGGTGAACAGCGTACGCATGGCCCAGCAGCGGCTGAGCCATGAGAGCTATGCGGGCGTGATCGTCTCCCTGGACGAGCAAGAGCAGGAGGCTGTTGCCCTGCTGGAGCAGGTGCGTAACGACGCCCTGGCCGTCAGCGCCGATGTGCCGGTGGCGGTGACCACCACGCAGGTGGATGCGTCCACCGCCGTGAAGATGAAGGCCTTGCAGGTGCGGCGTGTGCTGATCAAGCCCTTCAAGGTGCGGGACGTGATCGCCACCATTGGCCTGCTGAAGGACAGATAACCGCGCCCCCACCGCGCAGCCCGCCAGGTGGCTCCAACTCAATAGATCTCTGGCACGTACATGCTGGCCGGCACGGGCTGGCGCAGGTATTCGGGGTTACGCACGCGGTCAGGCAGCACCACGGGCAGGTGCGGCACCTCTTGGTAGGGCAGCTGCGACAGCAGGTGCGCAATGCAGTTCAGGCGCGCCTTTTTCTTGTCCACCGCCTGCACCACCCACCAGGGTGCTTCAGGGATGTGGGTGCGCTCCAGCATGGTCTCCTTGGCCTTGGTGTAGGCCTCCCAGCGCACGCGGCTTTCAAGGTCCATGGGGCTGAGCTTCCACTGCTTGAGCGGGTCGTGGATGCGGCCCAGAAAGCGCAGGTGCTGCTCTTCGTCGGTGATGGAGAACCAGTATTTGACGAGCGTGATGCCCGAACGCACCAGCATCTTTTCAAACTCGGGCACGGTGCGGAAAAATTCTTCGTACTCGTCGTCGGTGCAAAAGCCCATCACCCGCTCAACGCCCGCGCGGTTGTACCAGCTGCGGTCAAACAGCACCATCTCGCCCGCTGCCGGCAGGTGCGCCACATAGCGCTGGAAGTACCACTGCGTGCGCTCGCGGTCGTTGGGCGCGGGCAGCGCGGCCACACGGGCCACACGGGGGTTCAGGCGCTGCGTGATGCGCTTGATGACACCGCCCTTGCCCGCCGCATCGCGCCCCTCGAACAGGATCACCACCTTCTGGCGGCTGTGCTGCACCCAGTCCTGCAGCTTGACCAGCTCGCTCTGCAGGCGAAACAGGTCCTTGAAATATTGCTGGCGCGCCAGCTTGTCGCCGGGGCTGGGAGCGCCGATGTCATCGACCTCGCGGTCTTCGATCTCCAGCTCAATCTCTTCGTCGTAGCTGTCAATGAGGTCGTTGGCGATGCGCTGCATCAGCTCCTGTGTGTCGAGGGCGTTGTTGTGGAACATGGGCAACCATCCGGCGGTAGTGCAAAACAGACGCGCGATGATGGACCGCTGAGGTGACAGCACCGTGACACTGGCGTGATCCGTCACAACGCTGTCACAACCACAAGCCAGCATGCGAGGCCGTGCCGCCCGCAGACCACTCCCCGCCTTTTTCCAGCCCCGTCCCCGCCAGCGCCAGCCAGAACTACGGCGCAGACGCCGCCGGGCTGATCTGCGGCTATCTGCTGGGCACCGATACCCCACCCCAGGAGGTGGATTCGGCGCAGGCCGCGCAGTGGCTGGCGAGCCTGCAGGCCGGCGCTGCGCCAGCAGACCAGTTTCTGTGGCTGCACTTCAACCTGAGCCACGCGCAGGCGGTGCGCTGGATGGAGCGGCACGCCCATCTGCCCGAAGCTTTTTTTGATGCGCTCAAGGACCGCTCGGTTTCCACGCGCATCGAACGCGACGATGACACGCTGATCGCGGTGCTCAACGATGCCCACTTTGATTTTGCGTTCGAGCCCTCGGACATTGCCACGCTGTGGACCAGCGTGGCGCCCCACCTGATGGTGACGGGGCGCACACGTCCGCTGCGGTCGGTGGATGCGCTGCGCACCACGGTGCGCAGCGGCAACGCCCCGTGCTCCAGCGTGGCGCTGCTGGCCGAACTGATGCGCACGCAGGCGTCCGGCCTCGTGGACATCGTGCGGGGTGTGACCCAGCGCATCGACGATGTGGAAGACGCACTGCTGGCCGGCCGCCTCGACCACAAGCGCGCACGGCTGGGCGTGCTGCGGCGCCTGCTGGTGCGGCTGCAGCGGCTGCTAGCCCCCGAGCCTGCGGCGCTGTTTCGCCTGCTGCAGCACCCGCCCGCGTGGATGGGCGCCGACGATGCACAGGAGCTGCGCGATTCGACCGAGGAGTTTTCGGTGGTGCTGCGCGACATGCAGGGCCTGCAGGAGCGCATCAAGCTGCTTCAGGAAGAGATTGCCGCCAGCGTGCAGGAGGCCAACAGCCGCAGCCTGTTTGTGCTGACGGTGGTGACCGTACTGGCCCTGCCCATCAACATCCTGGCCGGCCTGTTTGGCATGAATGTGGGCGGTGTGCCGCTGGCAGACAACGACCACGGCTTCTGGATCATCGTGGCCGTGGTGGCGGCCTTCACGGCAGTGGCGGGCTGGCTGGCCCTGCGGGGCACGCGCGATCAGTAGGTGAAACTGTTCGGCAGTCGGCAGGTTTGATCGCCCGATAAGCAGGAGAGGCCCGGTGGCAAGCCCCACTAAAATGCCGCCCCTTGCCCAGCTCCCCCGGACCGCCTGCCACCATGAACATCGTCGTCAACGAAGAACTCAAAGCCTACATCGAACCCCTGACCCCCGACGAACACGATGCGCTGGAGCGCAGCATCCTCACCGAAGGCTGCCGCGACGCACTGGTGCTGTGGGGCGATGTGCTGGTGGACGGGCACAACCGCTACGGCATCTGCCAAAAGCATGGCCTGCCCTTCCAGACCGTGCAGAACCCGCGCTTTCAGTCGATGGAAGACGTGCACCTGTGGATGATCGACCAGCACCTGGGCCGCCGCAGCGTGTCCGATTTCCAGCGCGGCGTGCTGGCCCTGCGCAAGCGCGAGATCATGGCCGGGCGCAAGGCGCGCGCAGCCACCGCCACGGAGACCGCCGAAGCCACCCCTGCGGCTGATGTACCCGAGGCCGCCGCCGCCCTGCCCGCCCCTGACCCTTTGAGCAGCCGCGAGGCCATTGCCAAGGCCGCGCGGCTGAGCAGCAGCCAGGTGGTGATGATCGAAAAGATCCAGAAACAGGCCGCGCCCGAGCTGGTGGCCGCCGTCAAGTCCGGCACCATCTCCATCAACGCCGCAGCCGCTGTGGCCACCCTGCCCGCCGAAGAACAGGTGGCGGCCGCAGTGGCCGGCAAGGACGAACTCAAGCAGGCGGCCAAACGCGTGCGCGAGCTCAACAAGCGCAAGCCACGCGAGGAGGCGCCGTCAGACGATAAAGCCCATGCAGAGTCGGCTGCCGGTGCCGAAGGGAAGACCGACGAGTTGCACGCCCTGCACCTGCGTGTGGCAGAGCTGACGGCGGAGAACACCGAGCTGCGCCGCCAGGTAGCGCAGTTGCAGGCAGCGCTGCCTGCAGACAGCACGCCGTTCTAAAACTGTTTGGAGGAGCCAGCCGCCGGGGTTCACCCGTTGGCGTTGCGCAGCGCGCTCAGCCGGTCGGCGATAAGGTCCAGGTCAAGCCCGTCTTCACTGTGGGCCAGATAGGCCTCCAGGTCAGCCACGGCCTCGGCCGTGTTGCCGCGCTCGGCATGCGCGAGGCCCCGGTCGCGCCGCTCGCCCCAGGCCTCGGGCAGCAGCACGATCAGCCGGTCCAGCACGGCAATCAGCCGCTGCCAGTCCTGCTGGGTGCGGTGCACTTCCTTCAGGTTGCGCAGCATGCGCGCAATGATGTCGCGCGGCGTGGCGGCTTGCAGGTACAGGCCCAGCGGCACGTCGTAGTCGTCCACCAGGCCGTTGCGGCGCTTGTAGGGCTCCAGCCGCTCGGCCAGTTCCTCGCGGCTCAGGGACTGGCCCGAGATCGGGTCCAGCACCACCTGGCCCTTTGGCAGCAGCACCTTGACCATGAAGTGCCCCGGGAACGCAATGCCCCGCGCATGCAGGCCCAGCCCCTGCGCCAGCTCCATCCACAGCACGGCCAGGCTGATGGGAATGCCCCGGCGCGTGCGCAGCACGGCGTTCAGGTAGCTGTTTTCGGGGTCGTAGTAGTTGTTGATGTTGCCGCCAAAGCCCAGGTCGGCAAAAAAGAACTGGTTGAGCGTGCGCAGCCGCTGCAGCGCGGGGGCATCGGCAGGCAGGCGGCGCTTGATGCGGGCCTGCAGCTGGTCCACATCGCCCAGCAGTTGCTGCACGTCGAACTCGGGGTACTCATCCTGCGCAAGGCTGGCGGCCGCTTCGAGCAAGGGAAAGTGGTCGTCGCTTTGCACCAGCGATGCAAAGTACTCCAGCGAGGTAGGCAAAGAAAGGCTCAGGGACATGGCAGCTTTGTACGGGGCCGCTGCCATGGCGTCAAGCCACAGAAGCACGGGCTTTGCAGGGTATCTCGGGGGCAGGGCGGGCCGCTGCCGGTCAGCGGCGCAGCAGCTGGCGCAGCTTCAGGCCGGCGGCCCACAAGGCGCCAAAGTACAGCACCGCAGCGGCCACCATCATCGCGGCCAGCAGGCCGATGCGCTGCAGGCGCTGCGCCTTCATTTCCACCCAGTCGAAATGCTGCGCACCCCACGCCAGCAGCACGGCCAGCAAGGCGCTGGCCGCCACCACCTGCAGGGCAAACCGCCCCCAGCCCGGCAGCGGCCGGTAGCTGCCACGCCGCAGCAGCCCCACCAGCAGCCACGTGGCGTTGATGACCGCCCCCACGCCGATGGACAGCGTCAGCGCGGCATGCTGCAAATAGGGCACCAGCACCAGGTTCATCATCTGCGTGAACACCAGCACCGCCACCGCAATCAGCATGGGGGTGCGCATGTCGTGCTTGGCAAAGTAGCCCGGTGCCAGCACCTTGATGGCCACGATACCCACAATGCCCACCCCGTAGCCCGCCAGCGCGAGCGTGGTCTGCTGCACATCCCGGTCGGCAAAGGCGCCGTAGTGGTACAGCACAGCCACCAGCGGCTTGGCAAACACCAGCAGCGCCACCATGCAGGGCACCGACAACACCACCACCAGCCGCAGCCCCCAGTCGAGCATGGCCGAATAGCGTTCGTCATCCTGCTTGGCGCGGGCGCTGGCCAGCTGGGGCATCAGCACCACGCCCAGCGCCACACCCAGCAGCGCGGTGGGCAGCTCCATCAGGCGGTCAGCATAGGTGATCCAGCTCACGCTGCCGGTGGCCAGGTGCGAGGCAATCTGCGTATTGATGAGCAGCGAGACCTGCGCCACGCTCACCCCCAGCAAGGCGGGCAGCATCAGGCGCGCCACCTTGCGGGTGGTCGGGTCGGCCCAGGCCGCACGGATGGCCGCCCAGCGCACGCCAATGCGCGGCAGCAGTCCCAGGCGCAGCAGCGCAGGCACCTGAATGCCCAGTTGCAGCAGACCGCCCAGCATCACGCCCGCTGCCTGGGCATAGATGGGCTCAATGCCATGCCGCGCAAACAAGGGCGCGCCCAGCGTGATGGACAGGATGAGGGCGATGTTGAGCAGCACCGGCGACGCGGCGGGCACTGCAAATTTTTTCCAGGTATTGAGAATGCCCCCCGCCAGCGCCACCAGCGACATGAAGCCGATGTAGGGGAACATCCAGCGCGTCATCGTGACGGCAGCATCAAAACCCTGGGGGGACTGTTTCATGCCACTGGCCATGGCCCACACCATCCAGGGCGCGCCCAGCACACCGGCGATGCACAGCAGCACCAGCGTCCAGGCGAGCAAGGTGCCCACATGGTCGATCAGCGCCTTGGCACCGTCGTCGCCCTCCTCGGCCCGGGTAGCAGCCAGCACCGGCACAAAAGCCTGGCTGAAGGCGCCCTCGCCCAGCACGCGGCGGAACAGGTTGGGAATGCGGAACGCCACGTTGAAGGCGTCCGTCATGGCACTGACCCCAAAGACGGAGGCCATGAGCAACTCGCGCACCAGCCCCGTGATGCGGGAGACGAGGGTCAACAGGGAAACGGTGGAGGCGGCTTTGAACAGTGACACCGGCGGGAGTGTATGCGCTTGCAGGGGCGCACTTTAAACGGGCAGGGCTGACCCAGTAGGCGGCAGAAGCTTCCAGGGATGATCCTTGATGAGGGAGTGGATCACCCACTGTGAACAGTGCGTGTGAGGCGGGCAGGAAGTAGGTGAGGTGGGTGTGGAGCGTTGTCGCAGTGGCGCAACGAAAGGCTCTGGGCTATAATCGCGGGCTTTGCTGGCATCATCCACAGACCCAAGGAACTAAACAATGGCATCCGCAAAACCGAAGAAGAAGAACCCGCGCCTGGCGTCGGGCCGCAAGCGCGTACGTCAGGACGTCAAGATCAACGCTGCAAACACCTCGCTGCGTTCCAAATACCGTACCGCTGTCAAGAACGTCGAAAAGGCTGTTCTGGCTGGCGACAAGACCAAGGCGACCGAGCTGTTCGCCAAGATGCAAGCCGTGGTGGACACCGTGGCTGACAAGGGCATCTTCCACAAGAACAAGGCTGCTCGCGACAAGAGCCGCCTGTCTGCCAAGGTGAAAGCCCTGGCACCCGCAGCCGCTTAATCAATTCATCGCCTGCCCCGGCAGGCAAACAGCCCGAACGGCACCTGCCGTTCGCCGTTTGTAACGGGTGCGCTGCTAGCAAAAACGAACAAACCGCCTTCGGGCGGTTTTTTCGTTGTAGGCGGGTGTTAATACGCAGATGACCAAAATTCAATAAAATCAACGACTTACGTTGTTTCTCAGCAAGCCTGAAAGAAAATTAGCGCCGTCCTGCAAAGCAGCCGTCAGGGCCGACTTCCAGAAGCAGTCCGCCGCACCCACGCCAGCCCCTCATCCAAATCCAGGTACAGGCTGGCATAGGCCTTACGCAGTAATGCATCCGGCAGGGCCCAGTCCCACTTCTCCCGGGCCAAGTTCTTCACGTCCGCCAACAGAGCGTCCAAAGGTGGCGTGTCGGCTGCAGCAATGTCCGCCAAGGCCTCCAGGATGCCTTGGGTAGAGCGCTCCCCTTTGACCACCTCGACCCCTGGGCCCGAGGGGAAGGCCACCAATCCGCGAGAAATCAGCAAGCATGCAATCGCCTCGTTGGCCGCGTCACCCAGCCACGTCATGAGCATCAACTCTTTGCCTTGGTCCAGGGCAAACTCTGACGCAAGCCGCAGGTTGGAATACGCGGCACGCGCTTGCGTTAGGAACCGCTGCGCTACCGCGTCCAAGAAGGCCGGGGAAGATGTCCCCTCCAGCAATTCCCGCATCCGTTGGCGCACCTTCGTATGCGTGCGGCCAACCCCGCCCGAGAACATCGGAGGAGCGCCGCCTCGCGCCCGGGTCACGTAGATGGCCTTCTGCTCCTCGTCCACTTCATCGACGTGCCAGGTTTGCCCCGCAAAAAGAATGCGCTGCCCTGGCAGCAGCATCTGGTCAACGGGAAGGGAGCCCAGCGTTTTGCCGCCCGCGACCACCCGAAACTCCTCTTCCGAAGCAAACGCTGCGTAGAAGCTGTAGTGATTCACGAATTTCTCTCCCACACGTCCGTGCAAAAGCGCTCCGGACGAGTCCTGGGTCAGCAACTCTTTATGACCCAGATGGCGCAGCAGGTCCACAAACTCCTGCTTCGAGAGGCCCGTAAATGGGGCTCCCGGCCCGCACAGGAGCCCGTAAGCTTCGCCCGCCGTGACACCGCCGCGTTGGGCAATAGCCGAAAGCAGCTGCTGCACCAGCGTCGACAGATGCACGCCTTGCACCCGGGGAGGCTCGAACCACTTATCGACGAGCAGAGAAATCATGGCCGCCGTCTGCACGGTATCCAGGCGCAACTTGTCCCGCAGGGAGGCGCGGGGGCCTAGAGCATCCTCGATACAGTAGCCGCGCAAAATCGCCGGCTCCCCCTTGCGTCGGCCGGAACGGCCCAGGCGCTGGCGCAGACTTGCGACTGACGGCGGAGGACCAATCTGCGCCACGCTCTTCACGGCCCCAATGTCGATGCCGAGCTCCAAGGTGTTGGTGCAGAGGGCGGTCGCGGGCAACTCCTTTTGCTTGAGGGCTGCCTCCGTCTCCGCGCGAATTTCCTTTGAAAGGCTACCGTGGTGGGGCCAGAACTCGTTAGGGACCCGCTCGCGCTCGCACATCTTGTTCAAAAGATGCGTAAATTGCTCCACTTGTCGTCGGGAGTTCGGAAAGACGAGATTGTTTGCCCCTCGAAGCACCTTGAAGAGATGTGCTGCCACCTGGCCAGGGGTGACGGGCTCCGACTCTCCCTCATCGTCGCGCTCAGACTTCACCGCCAAGGGCTCCTCGTACCCTTTCACGAGCACCTTGAGCTCCGAGCCTGCCGCCGCCGAATTCACCTGTGCGGTCTCCGCGTCAGGGCGCAGGAACTGTCCTGCCAATCGCATATCGCCCAGGGTGGCCGAGAGGCCAATGCGGGGCACCTTCCGGTCCAAGGCGCGCTCGATGCGGTGCATCAGGGACTGCAGCTGTTTGCCGCGCTCCGAGCCGATAAAGGCGTGAAGCTCGTCGACCACGAAGAACGTGACGCGCTCGAAGACAGCGCCGACGGAGGACCCGCGGTTGCATAAAAGGGCCTCCAGGGATTCGGGGGTGATAAGGAGCACACCCCGGCGCTTGGCCAAAAAACGGGTTTTTACGCTCGCCGATACATCCCCATGCCAGGGCCAGACGGGAATCTCCAGCTGCGCGCACAGCCGCTCCAGGCGCCCAAACTGGTCGTTGATGAGCGCTTTCAATGGGCTCACGTAGACGATGAGGCCGTCGCCGTCCGTGGCGAGCAGGTGCGTGAGGGCGGGGAAAAATGCGGCCTCGGTCTTTCCGGCGGCCGTGGCCGCCGAAATGATGACGTCCTGCTCCCCCTTGACGATGAGCGGGATGGCCTTTTCTTGCGCGTCACGCAGCTCCTCCCAGCCTTCGGCCCAGATGAAGCGCTGAATGCGCTCGTCCAGGAGGTGAAACGAGGAGCTTTTGCTGGCCATGCGCGCCTTCAGAGCTTGAAGGATGCGAGTTCGTCGTCCTCGTCCACACGCAGGTCTGCGGCGCCAGCCGTGTCCGGCGTTACCTCCACACCGCCCAAGAGCTGCTGCCAGTCCGTGCCCGGGTTCTGCTCCAGCACCGCGAGCATGTTCACGAAGGAAGTGATGGTCGTGCGTGGCGTGCGGAAGTAGGTGTCTCCGATGCGGTTGGCGCAATGCTCCATGAAACTGAAAATGCCTTGGTCGGGCAGTAGGTGTTTGGTGGCGTCGCCCAGGGCGTAGACATGTCGAATTTTTTGCAGCAGGACGTAGAAGTCCTCCGGCGTCAGGCTGGACAGACGCACCACGGGTCCGCTGAAGTCCACGAGACCGTCCGCAGCGAAGGTGTTCTGTGAAAGCCGGCTTTGCAGGGCCGAGTAGCTGTAGAGACCGCGACGGGTATCGAGAAGGAACTCGGGTGTGCCGCCCAGGATGAACCCGAGCCCCACCGCCGTGCCCTGCAGCGAGTCGTTCAGAATGCGCAGAATCTGTTCGTAGTTGGAGTTGCGGGCCTGGGCGTTAGCCAGCTTGTAGAGGTTAACCAACTCATCGAGACTCACCAACAGCCCAGAGAATCCCGCCAGCCGGACAAAGCGCGCCATCAGCTTGAGTTGGTCGAAGACCGCCGCGTCATCGACGATGGTGCGCACGCCGAGCGCCACGCGCGCGTCTGTCTTGGTGCTGAATTCCCCGCGAAGCCAGCGGATGGCATCCGCCTTGAGCTGCTCATTGCCTTCTTCAAACCCGCGGCAATATGCGGCGATGACATCGGCGAAGTCAAAACCGTTGACGAGCTCCGTGAGGTGCTCGAGCTTCTGGCGGATGACCGCCTCGGTGGACACGCCGGCAGCCTTGGCTTCCGCTTTGGCCGTAGCGATGAACTTCTCCACGATGCCGCCCAGGGCGCCGCCGTCCGGTTTGGTGCGGGTGGCAATGTTGCGCATCAGTTCCGCGTACAGCGACCGGGCCTGGCCGCCACTGGCGTGCAGGCGGCGGTCCGGGTTCAGGTCCGCGCTGGCCACCACCAGCTTCTTCTCCAGGGCGACAGCGCGCACCAGGTTCAGAAAAAACGTTTTGCCAGCACCGTACTCGCCAATGACCAAGCGGAATGTGGAGCCGCCGTCGGCAATCCTGTCGATGTCGCCGATGAGCGTCTCGATTTCCCGCGTGCGGCCTACCTGAATCAGGTGCTGCCCCGAGCGTGGCACAACCCCGGCGCGAAGCGACTGAACGACCGCGTCCCGGTCTCTGGGGCGGATGATTGGGGCAGCAGCGGGGGCGTTCATGTGGGTTGACTCTCCAAGATGTCTCGATTGATGGTGATGGGGTCGTCGCCTTCGGTCAGCGGGTCGTCGTGTGCATCGAATGCAGCCTCGTTGACGCGTTCCAGCGCGCCGTCGAGCATGAGGTCCAGGTCCGACGCCAGGTCAAGGAGTTCCTCGCGTGTCCACTGCGGCCGGGAGAGGAGCTGATGCACGAAGGCAGTATGCGCGGCATCCAGGCCCTGCAACCCCAAGGGGGCATCAGGGACGTGCGCCTCGGGCTCAGGCACCGCAACAACGGCGGGGGCAGGAGGCTGCGCCTCCACGGGCTCTTCAGTAAAGATATTGGACAGCAGCGCCGAGACTTTGTCCGTGTCGTGCTGCAGCGCGGCGATGCGAGCGGCATCGAGCTGGAATCCAGCCGTTGCAGGTTTGGGCGCGACCGAGGATGCGGTCTGAAAGGAAGGCGTTCCAAGGGGAGTGGCCGCTGCCGCATGAACGTCCCCGAAAACCTTCTGGGGGTCCACGCCCAATACCTTGTAGACCTTCTCCAGCATCTTGATTTCTGCGGGCGAGACGGCTCCATCCGCCTGGGCCACCGTCACCATGAACTTCGCAATGGCCTCCTTCGCGGGCGCGGCAAGAGGCTCCAGCTTCTTCTTGAGCGCCGTAAGCGAGGGAGGCGCAGCCATCAGGTATCGCAAGTGCGCGCGCAGCCGCTGTTGGTGCGCCGCCGTCAGATGTGTCCAGCCCTCAATGTTCTGCCGTAGGTGCCTGAATTCTTCGGCGCCCAACTCTCCGTCTGCAAAGGCCACGGCGATAGCAAGCTGCACCGTCAGTGCGGCGGACTGGTATGGGGTGCTACTGCAACTCGCGGACTCGCCGTGCGGTATGGAAAACAGCACCACGGTCTCTTCTGGTTTGGGCGTCCTAGCACCATTGAGTACGTCCGGCTCCATGCCAACGTGCAACGCCCCTAATGCGCGGGCCAAGCCGGTCACCGTGGCCCGCTCCAACCGCTGCGCTGTGCCAAGGCAAGCGGCTACCTCCTGCAGCTGCATGGCCACCATCCCGCCGGCGATACGGGCCAAAAGCGCATCGAGCTTGCGCCGGGCATCGGAGGGCCATAGGTTGGCAGGGAGTAAGAGAAGGCCTTCAAGCGCGTCGGTGGCCTCGGGCGAACGGCCCAGAAAGCGACTGTAGGCGTCCAGTTCGCTGGTTGTGACGTCCACCACCTCCTGGAGCTTCTTGACCGGCCCGGTGAGCACCGTCACATCCGGCGTATCACCAAATGTTGCCTTGATTTCTCCGTACTCCGCAAGGGTAGCGGATGCAGCACGGTAGAGGAATTTCAGTTTCGTCTTGTTCTTGGAAAGCACCAACCCGCCATTGAGCAATGCGAGGTACCTCTCGTGAAACAGCTTCTCAAATTGTTCTGCACAGCGTGTGACGGGGGTTCGCTTATAGATGTTCGGGTCCCGGCGCACCCAGGCCAATGCCAGGGGTGCGGGAACTGGAACACCGTCCATGGCGCACTGCCCCAGCGCCAGGCGCAGGTAAAGGGGGAGTTCGTAGCTGTCAGGGAATTCGGGCAGTGGCTGCGCGTAGAGCTTGTCTGAGTAGGTGTTCAGCTCCACGACCGTGAGCAAATCGTTGGCGTACCGTTGGAACGATGCGCTTTGACTACCGTAAATGCCCAAAAGCCTGCGAAGCTCCTGCGCGATAGCCGGACGGTCCGCTTGAGCCGCCTTTGCCTCTTCTCCTTTGCCTCTACCGTCAAGAATGACGCGACGCTCCAAGCCGTAGAAAAACAGAAACACGTAGCCGATGTCCGCTGTGGGGTCCTGGCGCCCCCCGGCTAACCACTGCAGATAGGCACGGCGCGCCTCCGGAGAAATGTCCGAGTAACTCGGCCAGTAGTTCATGAGATGGCGGTCTGCGTAGTCGCCCCGTGCAGCCACTTTTTTGGACGGGTCAATCAGTGCCGCATCAGGCCGCCCGGACGGGGCGCGCAGCGTGGTTCCCACATAGACCAAGGCCCCTGGGATGAGCGTATCTGCGATGGTGACGGGCTGGCCAGCCGAAATCCAGGTGGCTGCGCCGTAGCCAGCAGGAGGGGGCGGGACTTTGTGGTTTCGAGGAACGGACTGGTCGCGATATACGGTGACGGGTTCTTGCACTATTGCCGCCTCCCGCTCAGCCACCGTCGCCTTGCGCGGCTCTTCCATGGGCGAAGCCTGTGAACGTGCTACCGAAGGGAGGGGTGTTGACGCCCATGGCTTCTCCTTTGTGTTTTTGCTCTTGTTCTGGCTGAAGACGTACAAGACAGCACCTATCGCGGCCACTACGGCCAAGATAATCCAAACCACTTTGGGAATAGAGGCCAACAAGGCAATGGCGCCTATCAGCAATACGAGGCCGACTCCCCCTCCCCCTGACTTCTTAGC
>JADHED010000376.1_pt1 | contig 55550 bp, 52 predicted proteins | sample 8952041 | NCBI WGS metagenome assembly JADHED01 (sample SAMN16124423, study PRJNA663239) | bioreactor sludge metagenome | isolation source: sludge (control) | place: India:Bengaluru | collected 2018-09-08 | reverse complement strand
CGCCGGTCCCGGGGCGCGCCTGCGTTCAGAAATCCTCCCAGTCGTCGACCGGCGAAGCCTGCAGGGCGTTGGCCCCCGCCGTGGCCATGCCCGGGGCGCGCGCCTGGCGCTTCGCGGCTGGCGCGGGGGCGGCCGCCTGAGACGATCGGGACGACGGCGCCGCGGACTTCGAAGCGGCGGACTTCGAAGCGGCGGCCTTCGGAGCGGCCGTGTGGCCGCCGACCTCGAACTGGCTCATCAGCCGGCGCAGCTCCTCCGCGTCGCGGGCGAGGGCATGGCTGGCCGCCGTGCTTTCCTCGACCATGGCGGCGTTCTGCTGGGTCACCTGGTCCATCTGGGCGACCGCGGTGTTCACCTGCTGCAGCCCGGTGGCCTGTTCCTGAGCGGAGGCCGCGATCTCGGTGACGATGGCGTTGATCTCCGCCACCTGTCCGGCGATGCGGGTCAGGGCCTGGCCGGCGTCGCCCACGAGATGCACGCCCTGGTCGACCTGGGTCCCAGACGCGCTGATCAGGGCCTTGATCTCCTTCGCCGCCCCGGCCGAGCGCTGGGCCAGGGCCCGCACTTCCGAGGCGACGACCGCGAAGCCCTTGCCGGCGTCGCCCGCGCGGGCGGCTTCAACGCCCGCGTTCAGCGCCAGAAGGTTGGTCTGGAACGCGATCTCGTCGATCACGCCGATGATCTGGCTGATCTGCTCGGACGAGCGCTCGATCGCGCCCATGGCGTCCACCGCCCGCCGGACCACGTCGCCGCTCTGCTCGGCGTCCTGCTTGGCCGTGGAGACGACGGCCTTGGCGTGCTCGGCGGCCTCGGCCGTCCGGCCGACGGTGGCGGTGATCTCCTCCAGCGCCGCGGCCGTCTCCTCGAGATTCGCGGCCTGTTGTTCGGTGCGGCGGGAAAGGTCGTCGGCCGCCTGGCTGATCTGGCCGGCGCCGGCGCCGATGCTGCGGGTGTTGTCCACGACCGCCGAGATCGCCAGCTCCAGCTTCGTCATGGCGCCGTTGAAGTCGGTCCGCAGGCGCTCGTAGTCGGCGGCGAAGGCCTGGTCGACCCGCTGGCGCAGGTCGCCGTCGGACAGCCGTCCGAGGCCCGTCGCCAGCGACTCCACCACGGCGCTGAGTTCGGCCGCGGCCTGTTCGCGCGCCAGCTCGTTGCGACGGCGCTCCTCTTCGGTCTCGGCCCGGCGCGCGGCGGTCTCGCCTTCGAGGCGGCGCATCTCCAGGCCGTTGGTCTTGAACACCTGGACGGCGCGGGCCATCGCCCCGACCTCGTCGCCCCGCTCGGCGCCCTGGACCTCGGCGTCATAGTCGCCGCTGGCCAGTCGGCCCATCACGCCCGAGAGCGCGTTGAGCGGCGCGCCCACGAGACGCCGGGTTACGAACATCAGCGCGCCCAGCACCGTGGCGATGATCGCGATCCCGCCGATCACCAGGCCCCAGACCAGCTGGCGCTCCGGCGCCCGAACCACGCGCTCGGGGGCGTCCACCACCACCGCCCAGTGGGCGTTGGAGGCGGTGAGCTGAGCCGGGGCGAGCTGCCGCGCCATCGCCTCGCCATCCTCCTTGACCCCCTTGACGGTGAGCGGGCGACCGGCGCGGATCGCCTGCAGCACCTCCGCCGCGCCGGCGTCGGCGTACGGCTTCATCAGGCGCGCCGGATCCGGATGGGCGACCCAGCGCCCTTCGCCCGACAGCAGCATCAGGCGGCCCGAGCCGAACGGCCGGGCCTTGCCCAGGTCGGTGACGATGTCGCTCAGGGCGATGTCGAGGCCGGCCACGCCGATCAGCTTGCCGTTCGAATAGACCGGCGCCGTCAGCGAGGTCATCAGCACCGTCTTGTCGCCGACCTTGTATTCATAGGGCTCGGTCACGGCGGGCCGGCCGCTCTTGGCCGCGAGCTGGTAGAAGGGCTCGCCGAAGATCTGGGCGTCCTCGGGCGGCTCCATGTTGATCTTGCCGTCCAGCTTCGCCCAGTACGGCTCGAAGCTGCCGGAGGAGTTGGAGCCCAGCGCCGTCTGGCCGGCGAAGGAGGCGTCCTTGCCGTCGAAGGCGTTCGGCGCGGCGAAGAACCAGCTGCCCATCACCAGCTTCGACGAGCCCAGCGCCGGCTTCAGCATGGCCATCACGGTCGCGCGGTCGCGCACCCCGTGCTCATGGGCCGCGCCGATGGCGTTGGCCATGGCGGTGGCGGTGTCCTGCACGCCGCGCATCTCGCCGGAGAAGCGCATCGCCTCGGACTTGCCGAGGGCGGTGCTGTAGTCGCCCGACAGTCCCCGGACCGTCCGCGACGACTGCAGCGCCACGAAGGTGCAGGCCAGCAGCAGCAGGACGCCGATCGTCGCCCCCGCCGCCAGCATGAGTTTGGAACTGACGGAATTGAGGCGCACGCACGATCTCCCGGGCCGAATTGGTCGCCCGACAGGCGCTGCAGGGTCTCAAAGCCTGGTTAATCGGGGGTGCGACAAGCTGTACCGGGCGGCAGGCATGGAGCGTCCCCCGGCGGCTGGCCGGAGTTCTCCGCGATGCGGCTCAGGCGATGACGGAGGCCGAAAATGATGAGGGCCCCCAGCGGTCTGCTGGAGGCCCCCATGGTGGAGCTAAGCGGAGTCGAACCGCTGACCTCTTGAATGCCATTCAAGCGCTCTACCAACTGAGCTATAGCCCCGAGGTCCGGGTCTTCCTGAGGAGGCTGGCCCCCCGGGAAGGCGCGGAACCTATTCAAACCGGTTCCCGCGATCAAGCCCCGTTTTCAGGCTTTTTTTGTCGCGGGTTCCGCGCCGGTCTGGTGGCCGACGCGGACCGGAATCAGCGGTCGTCGTCCCCCTCGTCCGGGAGGCCCTCGATCTCGGATTCGTCGAAGTCGTCCTCGTCCTCGTCTTCGAGGAACGGAACGTCGTCGGCGTCTTCCACGTCCTCGTCGTCGGTGAACTCACCGAGATCCTCGGACACGGCCGGGCTGCTGTCGGCGCCGTCGTCATCGTCGTCGGTGACCAGCGGCGGTTCGTCGGCGACCTCGTCCAGCTCGGGCGTGGCGACGTCCTCTTCTTCCTCGTCGTCGGTTTCCTTCTCGACGACCTGGTCCTCGGCTTCCTCCGTGTCGGGCACGATGGAGCGCGCGCGGACGCGGCGGTTGCGCACGGCTTCGTCGGGATCGAACTCGCTATGGCACTTTGGGCAGTGCGCGGGGCGCTTGTTCAGATCGTAGAACTTAGCCTGGCAGTTCGGGCAGATTTGCTTGGTGCCCAGTTCGGGATTGGCCAAAGGCTGCGGCCCTCTAAATGTCTGCAGTTTCGCGAAAGGCGGCGTCCCTTGCCACGGGGCGGGGCGGCTGTCAAAGCAATCCCCCTTTCGACTTTGACCCTGTTCCGGAGGCGCGTTTTCGAGACATGACGGCGGCCCATCTGACCGCCAGGCGCGCGGGCCCGCTGAAGGGCGTGGTTCGCGCCCCGGGGGACAAGTCCATCAGCCATCGCGCCCTGATCCTCGGCGCCCTGGCCACTGGCGTGACCGAGATCGAAGGCCTGCTGGAAGGCGACGACGTGCGCCGCACGGCCGCCGCCATGGCCGCGTTCGGCGCCGACGTGACGCGCCTTGGCGAGGGTCATTGGCGCGTGGAAGGCCGCGGCGGGTTCGCCGAGCCGGCCGACGTGGTCGACTGCGGCAACGCCGGCACCGGCGTGCGCCTGATCATGGGTGCGGCGGCGGGCTTCGACCTCTGCGCCACCTTCACCGGCGACCAGTCGCTGCGCGGCCGGCCGATGAACCGGGTGCTGAAGCCGCTGGGCCAGATGGGCGCGAGCTGGCTCTGCCGCGCGGGCGGACGCCTGCCCCTGACGCTCAAGGGCGGCGGCCTGAAGCACATCGCCTACACGCTGCCCGAGCCCTCGGCCCAGGTGAAGTCGGCGGTCCTGCTGGCCGGTCTCCACGCCGACGGCGGCGCGGAGGTGATCGAGCCGGAGGCCACCCGCGACCATACCGAACGGATGCTCCGGGGCTTCGGGGCCGAGGTCGAGGTGCGCGAGGAAGGCGCTGGGCGCCACATCGTACTGCGCGGCGGCCAGCGCCTCACCGGAACACGCATCCATGTGCCGGGCGATCCATCCTCGGCGGCTTTCCCGCTGGTGGCGGCGCTGGTGACCCCAGGGTCCGAAGTCACGGTCCAGGGCATGCTGCTGAACCCGCTGCGCATCGGTCTCCTGGAGACCTTGGGCGACATGGGCGCGGACCTGTCGGTGACCAACGTCCGCGACGAAGGCGGCGAGACCGTCGCCGACGTCACCGCCCGTCACTCCGAGCTGGTGGGGGTGGAGGTGCCTCCCGACCGGGCGCCGTCGATGATCGACGAGTACCCCATCCTGGCGGTGGCGGCGGCGTTCGCGTCAGGCAAGACGGTCATGCGCGGGATCGGCGAGATGCGGGTCAAGGAGAGCGACCGCATCGCCCTGATGGCCGCGGGCCTGGCCGCCTGCGGCATCGGCGTGGAGGAGGAGCCCGAGGCCCTCACCGTGATCGGCGCCAAGCGCGGCAACCACCTGGTCCAGGGCAGGGCCCAGGTCACCACCCACGGCGATCACCGCATCGCCATGTCGCATCTGGTCCTTGGCCTCGCCGCCGAGGAACCGGTGCACGTGGACGAACCCGGCATGATCGCCACCAGCTTCCCCGGCTTCGTGGGCCTGATGCGCGGCCTGGGCGCCGAGATCGGCGAGGCGGTCGAGGCGTGACCGCCTTCGTGATCGCCGTCGACGGGCCTGCCGCCTCGGGCAAGGGCACGATCGCCACGCGGCTGGGCGCCATGTTCGGATTGCCGGTGCTCGACACGGGCCTCCTGTATCGCGGCGTCGGCGTGCTGGCCGAACGGGCGGGCGTCGACCTCGACGACCCCGTGCGCGTCGGCGCGGTCGCCCAGGCCCTCACCGCCGAGCAGCTCGACGATCCCGCCCTGCGCACGCGGGCGGCGGGCGAGCTGGCCAGCCGCGTGGCCGTTCACCCCGAGGTCCGCGCCGCGCTGCTGGACTTCCAGCGCAGTTTCGCGGCCCGCCCCGGCGGGGCGGTGCTGGACGGGCGCGACATCGGCACCGTCATCTGCCCGGACGCCCCGGCCAAGCTCTACGTCACCGCCACGCCCGAGGTCCGCGCCGAGCGGCGCTGGAAGCAGCTGGCCGGCCAGGGCGAGGCCGTGGCATATGAGGACGTGCTGGCCGACATTCGGCGCCGCGACGCCCGCGATGGCGGGCGCGAGACCGCGCCGATGACCCAGGCCCCGGACGCCAGCTTGCTCGACACCACCGAAATGACTATAGAGCAGGCCGCCGATGCGGCCCGCCGCATCGTCGAGGCGGCGCGCGCCCGCTGGGAAGAATCCTAGCCGGCAAATCCAACCGCGCCTTTCCCTCGATCGCCGCGGGCAGAAATTCACCGCTCGGGGTACGCCCCGGGCCTTCGGTTGCAACCTCTAACCCGACCGAACGGGACCGTCCGACACCTCCGGGTGTGCGGCCTCATTGGTCATTATCGAACGAAAGACCCTATGGCTGACGATCTGAGCCTGAATCCCTCGCGCGACGACTTCGCCGCGCTGCTCGACGAGTCCCTCGGCGGGCGTGACTTCATGGAAGGCCAAGTGGTCCACGGCAAGGTCGTGGCCATCGAGAAGGACTTCGCCATCGTGGACGTCGGTCTGAAGACCGAAGGCCGCGTGCCGCTGAAGGAATTCACCGCCCCCGGCGAGGAGCGGCCGCCGCTGAAGGCTGGCGACACCGTCGAGGTGTTCCTGGAGCGCGTCGAGAACGCGATGGGCGAAGCGGTCATCAGCCGCGAGAAGGCCCGCCGCGAGGAAGCCTGGACCCGCCTCGAAGGCGTGTACGAGAAGAACGAGCCGGTGATGGGCGTCATCGTCGGCCGCGTGAAGGGCGGCTTCACCGTCGACCTGGGCGGCGCTTCGGCGTTCCTGCCGGGCTCGCAGGTGGACATCCGTCCGGTCCGCGACGTCGGCCCGCTGATGGGCAAGGAACAGCCCTTCGCCATCCTCAAGATGGACCGTCCGCGCGGCAATATCGTCGTGTCGCGTCGCGCCATCCTGGAAGAAGCCCGCGCCGAGCAGCGCACCGAGCTGGTGTCGCAGCTGCAAGAGGGTGAAGTCCGCGAAGGCGTGGTCAAGAACATCACCGACTACGGTGCGTTCGTGGACCTCGGCGGCATCGACGGCCTGCTGCACGTCACCGACATGAGCTGGAAGCGCGTCAACCACCCGAGCCAGGTCCTGGCGGTGGGCGACACGGTCAAGGTGCAGATCGTCAAGATCAACCCCGAGACCCAGCGCATCTCGCTCGGCATGAAGCAGCTCCAGTCCGACCCGTGGGACGGCGTGGAAGCCAAGTACCCGGTGGGCGCCAAGTTCACCGGCCGCATCACCAACATCACCGACTACGGCGCCTTCGTGGAGCTGGAGCCGGGCGTCGAAGGCCTGGTGCACGTGTCGGAAATGTCGTGGACCAAGAAGAACGTCCACCCCGGGAAGATCGTGTCGACCTCGCAGGAAGTCGACGTGGTCGTGCTGGACGTCGATCCGTCCAAGCGCCGCGTGTCCCTGGGCCTCAAGCAGGCCCTGGCCAACCCGTGGGAGAAGTTCCTGGCCGACCATCCGATCGGCACGGTCGTCGAGGGCGAAGTCAAGAACGCCACCGAGTTCGGCCTGTTCATCGGTCTCGAGAACGACATCGACGGCATGGTGCACCTGTCCGACCTCGACTGGTCGGCCCCGGGTGAGGAAGCCATCGCCCGCTACACCAAGGGCGAGACCGTCAAGGCGCGCGTCCTTGACGTCGACGTCGAGAAGGAGCGCATCTCGCTCGGCATCAAGCAGCTCTCGGGCGACCCGCTGCAGGGCGACACCTTCCGCAAGGGCCAGACCGTCACCACGACCGTCACCGAGGTCACCTCGGGCGGCATCGAGGTGAAGTTCGGCGACGAGGAAGCTCCGATGACCGCCTTCATCCGCAAGTCGGACCTGTCGCGAGACCGCGCCGACCAGCGTCCCGAGCGCTTCGCCGTGGGTGACCGCGTCGACGCCCAGGTGACCAACGTCGACAAGGCCGCCCGCCGCATCTCGCTGAGCATCAAGTCGCTCGAGATGGCGGAAGAGAAGGAAGCCATCGAGCAGTTCGGCTCGTCGGACTCCGGCGCCTCGCTGGGCGATATCCTCGGCGCGGCCCTCCGCGAGAAGGCCTCCAAGGAATAGCCTGAACCTCATTCAGGTGCGTAAGGCGGCGGATCGGGAAACCGGTCCGCCGTTTTCGTTTTCGGGTCTTCGCATTTGGGGGCGCCGCTCTATCGTGCGGGCCCGGTTCGCCGAAGGATCTCCCCGCCAGTGATGCGTCTTCCCGTCTTCGCCGCTTCCGTCGCCGCGGTCGCCGTCATGGCCGCGCCCGCGTTGGCCGCGCCCAAGCCCCAGTACGGGCCGCCGCCGAAGTGGGTGCAGGTGGCCGAGGTTCCGCCGGCCCCGCCTGCCGAGGGCGCTCCAGCGGTGCAGACCCTGCTGGACGACAACCAGAGCCGCCTGACGCCGCAGGGCGACGCCTACTACAACCGCCGGGTCCGCAAGGTGCTGAAGGCCGAGGGCCTGCCCGCCCTGACGACCTTCGGCGTCACCTGGGACCCCGACGACGAGCAGGTCACGATCCACAGCCTGCGGATCATCCGCGGCGACAAGGTCATCGACCTGCTGGACCGCGGCCGAAAGATGCTGGTCCTGCGCCGCGAGCAGGATCTGGAGCGGGCCATGCTGGACGGGCGCATGAGCGCCAGCCAGCAGATCGAGGGCCTGCAAGTGGGCGACATCCTCGACGCCTCGTGGACCCACGCCGGCCGCGATCCGGTGGCGGGAAACCGCTCGTATGACATGGAGGCGCTGGCCTTCCCGGGTGTCGCCGGCCGCTATCGCGTGCGCCTGTCGTGGCCCACGGGCGCGCCGGTCCGCTACAAGGCGACCGAAGGGTTCGGCGTCCCGACGCTCAGCGAGGCGGACGGCTGGACGGTGCTGGAGCGCGACATCGCCGGCGCCCAGGCGCCCAAGCCGCCCATCGGCGCCCCGGCCCGTTTTCGCCGCCTGGGCTCGCTCGAGACCTCCAGCTTCGAGAGCTGGAGCGAGGTCTCACGGATGATGGCGCCCCTCTACGCCCGCGCGGCGACGATCGGGTCCGATCCCGATCTTCGCGCCGAGGTCGACGCCATCGCCGCGCGCACCCAGGACCCGGGCGAGCGCGCCTTCGCCGCCTTGCGGCTGGTCGAGGAGAAGACCCGCTACTTCTTCGTCGGCATCGGCGACGGCGGCTACGTGCCTGCGCCGGCTGACGAGACCTGGCGGCGCAAGTTCGGCGACTGCAAGGGCAAGACCGCCCTGCTGCTCGCGCTGCTCAAGGCCTTGGACGTGGAGGCCGAGCCGGCGCTGGTCAGCCTGGGTGGGGGCGACGGCATGGACGAGCGGCTGCCCTCGCTGGCCGCGTTCAACCACGTGCTGGTCCGCGCCACGGTGGGTGGCAAGGTCTACTGGCTGGACGGCACCCGAACCGGCGACCGCAGCGGGCTGGAGGCCCTGCGTCCGCCGCCGCACCGCTGGGCGCTGCCTGTGCGCGCCGCCGGCGCCGAACTGGAGCGGATCGACGCGCCGCCGCTGGACGCGCCGCAGATCGCCGCGACGGTCCGCTTCGACGCCACCAGGGGCCTCGACGAACGCGCGCCCGTCACCATGCGGACACGTCTTACCGGCGACGCCGCCGGCGCGATGCGCCAGATGGTGGCGGTGACCCCCCGAGCCGACCTGGAGCGCAACTTCCGCCAGCAGATGTCGGGCAACATGAGCTGGATCGAGGTCGAGAAGATCGACTGGCAGGACGACGTCGAGCACGACGGATTCGAGATCCGCCTGGCCGGGACCGCCGACCTCGACTGGCGCAAGAACCCGGACCTTGGGATGCGCGAGTACCGCGTCTCGGTCTCCACCAGCCAGACGCCCGGTTTCCCCCGCCGCGAGCCCGGCCCCAACCGGGACGCGCCCTACGCCGTGCCGTTCCCCTTCTTCGTGCGGACGACGACAGAGGTCGTGCTGCCGAACGGCGGCAAGGGCTTCACCATCCGCGGCCCGTCGGGGACGGAAACCATCGGCGGCCTGGAATTGGCCCGTGGCTCGACCCTCGAAGGGGGCGTAGCGCGCTTCACCACCGATCTGCGCTCGCTGCGGCCCGAGATCCCCGCATCCGAGGCCGAGGGCGCCACCCGGGCGCTGCGCCGCATCGCCGCCGAGGACAGTTTGATCCGCGCCCCCCTCTGACCGGGCCGCGCGCCGAGGTTGCAAAGCCACATCTGTAAGCAAGCTTCACTATAGAGCTTCGCTAACCCTTTTTGCGCCTTGATCCGGCTGGCGGAGTCGCCCATGGTCGCGCCGCTTGAGGGGATAGATGATCAAGTCCGAGCTCATCGCGAAACTCGCGGAGGAGAATCCGCACCTCACCCAGCGCGACATCGAGCGGGTGGTGGGCGTGATCCTCGAGCGGATGATCGAGGCGCTGGAAGAGGGCGGCCGCGTCGAGCTGCGCGGCTTCGGGGCCTTGTCGGTCCGCTCGCGCGACGCGCGCGCCGGGCGCAATCCCCGCACCGGCGAGCCGGTTGACGTCCGCGCCAAACACGTTCCCTTCTTCAAGAGCGGCAAGGAGCTGCGCGAGCGGCTGAACGCCGACGACGAGGGCTGATCTCCGGCCCTCTGCAAGGAGGGCGAGATGGGAATCTTTTCCGAATTCCGTGAGTTCATCCAGCGCGGGAACGTCGTCGACCTGGCCGTCGGCGTGATCATCGGCGCGGCCTTCAACGACATCGTCAAGGTGCTGGTCGACCAGGTGGTGATGCCGCCGATCGGCCTGCTGCTTTCGGGCGTCGATTTCTCGAAGCTCGCCTGGGTGCTGAAGCCGGACGATCCGGCGACCGAGGCCAGTGAAATGGTGGCCATCCAGTACGGCGCCCTGATCAACGCCGGCATCAAGTTCCTGATCGTGGCCTGGGTGGTGTTCCTGCTGGTCAAGGCGGTGAACAGCCTGCGCCGGCAGGAAGCGGCCGCGCCGACGCCGCCGGCCGCCCCGCCGCCCCAGGAGGTTCTCCTCACCGAGATCCGCGACCTCCTGAAGTCGCGGTAGTCCCGTCACGCGCGGCCTCGCGCTTCATCGCCGGATGGTCGCCCTTCGTCTCAAACGCGGGCGCGCCCGTCGCCAGGGGCCTTAAGGGGGCTTGCCCAGTTCGTGGGCGGGTTCCTGTCCGACGTTGAACATGACCGATGATCTGGCGCGGGTGGGAGCGCCTGCTTGGGCGCGCGACCTGCTCGTGTGCGACCTTGTCCCCGCCGATGGCGATCGGGGCGCGGTCTGGCGCATCTCGGGCGACACCTCGACGGCAACGATCTCCGACCAGTTCAGGTCCGACGCCGGGGCCTACCATGAGCGCTATGCGGCGAGCGCCCACTTCCTCGCCCTCTTCCGACACGCCCTGGCTGCGACGGGCGTCGGGGTCGCGGAGGCGCCGTTGGTGCTCGACCTCGGCTCGGGCTCGGGCGTGAACTCCATCGTGCCCTGCCTGGAGCTGTTTCCCGGCGCGCGGCAGGTGGCGACCGATCTCTCCTTCGAGCTGCTGGCGATCCTCGCGGACTATGCCGCCCAAGCGGGCTTCGCCGGCCAGGTGCTGCCGGTCGTGATGGACGCCATGAGCGACCATGCCGCCCCGGGCCGGTTCGACCTGGTCACCGGCGCCTCGATCCTTCACCACCTGGCGCATCCCATGCGTGGCCTAGAGGTTGCGGCGCGGGCGCTGAAGCCGGGCGGCCATGCGATCTTCCTGGAGCCGTTCGAGGGCTACGGCCTGATGCGTCTCGCCTACCAGCGGATCCTGGCCGAGGCCGAACTGCGGGGCGATCCCCTGCCGCCGCCGGTCGCGGTTACGCTTCGCGGCATGGCCCAGGACATCGCGGCGCGGACAGCGCCGGATCCGACCGCGCCCCACTTCGCCGACCTCGACGACAAGTGGCTGTTCTCGCGCGAGCAGTTCGAGGGCATGGCGCGCCAATGCGGCTTCGCCGACGTCCGGTTCGTGCCCCACAACGACCATCCGACCCTCTATCGCGACGCCGCCGCGGTGCAGATCCGGCTCAGCACCGGCGATCCGTCCCTGGGCCTGCCGGCCTGGGCGACGGCGATCCTCGACGAATTCGACGCCGCCATTCCCCCCTCTGCCAAGCGCCTCTTCATGCTCGAGAGCACCGTGGTGCTGACCAAGGCCTGACCGGGCGGGCGGCGCCGGATCGGCGAGCGGGGCCTTGCGGAACGGACCTCCCGCCCACTAATCCCATCGCATGAGCGCGAAGGCCAAGATCTGCGGGGTGACGACCCCCGAGGCGGTGCAGGCCGCGGTGGACGGCGGGGCGGGCTTCCTCGGGTTCATGTTCTTCCCGAAGAGCCCCCGCAATATCACCCCCGAGGCCGCCGCCCGCCTGGCGCCGCCGGCGCGCGCGAGGGGCGTCAGGATCGTCGCCGTCACGGTCGATCCCACCGACGCCGAGGTCGACGCCATCGTGGCTGGTCTCGCTCCGGATCTCATCCAGCTCCACGGCAAGGAGAGCCCGGCGCGCGTGCGCGAGGTCGCCCAGCGGACGGGGCGCGGCATCATCAAGGTCCTGTCGGTCTCCGAGGCCGCCGACTTCGCGCCCGCCGCTAGCTACGAGCCGGTGGTCGAGCACTTGATGTTCGACACCAAGCCCCCGAAGGACGCTGACCGGCCGGGCGGCCTGGGCGCCGCCTTCGACTGGACCCTGCTTGAGGGGCGCCGTTTCCAGCGGCCTTGGTTCCTCGCCGGAGGGTTGAATCCCTGGAACGTCGCGGGCGCCATCGCCCAGGCGCGGGCTCCGCTGGTGGACGTTTCCTCTGGCGTGGAGCGGGGCGCCGGACTAAAGGACCCAACCCTAATCACGGCGTTTCTCGAAGCCGTGCGCCGCGCCTGAGCCCCCCATGAACGCGCCCATCCGACCGAACGACTATTCCGCCTATCCCGACGCCAAGGGTCGCTTCGGCGACTTTGGCGGCCAGTACGTGCCGGAAACCCTGATGCCGTTGGTCCACGACCTGACCGCGGCCTATGCGGCGGCCAAGGCCGATCCGGCGTTCCAGGCCGAACTCGCGGGATACCTGACCCACTACGTCGGCCGGCCCAGCCCGCTGTACTTCGCCGAGCGGCTCACGGACCACTTCGGCGGCGCCAAAATATATCTGAAGCGTGAGGAGCTGAATCACACCGGCTCCCACAAGATCAACAACTGCATGGGCCAGATCCTGCTGGCCATGCGGATGGGGAAGACCCGTATCATCGCCGAGACCGGCGCCGGCCAGCACGGCGTGGCCACCGCCACGGTCTGCGCCCGCTTCGGCCTGCCGTGCGTGGTCTACATGGGCGCGGTCGACGTGGAGCGGCAAAAGCCCAATGTTTTCCGCATGAACCTGCTCGGCGCCGAGGTGCGGCCGGTGACCTCGGGCTCGGCGACCCTCAAGGACGCCATGAACGAGGCCCTGCGCGACTGGGTCACCAATGTACACGACACGTACTATTTGATTGGCACCGCCGCCGGCATGCATCCCTATCCGGAGATGGTCCGCGACTTCCAGGCCGTGATCGGCCGCGAGGTGCGCGAACAGATCGTCGAGGCCGAGGGGCGCCTGCCGGACGCGGTCGTGGCCTGCGTGGGCGGCGGCTCCAACGCGATCGGCATCTTCCACCCGTTCCTCAACGACGAGGGCGTCAAGCTGTACGGCGTCGAGGCTGCGGGCGAGGGCATGGACACCGACCGCCACGCCGCGGCGATCAACGGCGGTCGGCCGGGCGTCCTCCACGGCAACATGACCTACCTGCTGCAGGACCGCGAAGGGCAGATCACCGAGGCCCATTCGATCTCGGCCGGCCTAGACTACCCCGGAATCGGTCCCGAGCACTCCTGGCTGCACGACGTCGGCCGCGCCACCTACCTCACCGCCACCGACGCCGAGTCGCTGGAGGCGTTCATGCTGCTCTCGAAGCTGGAGGGCATCCTGCCCGCCATCGAGTCGGCGCACGCCCTGGCCCGCGTCGGTGATGTGGCGCGCGAGGTCGGCAAGGGCGGCATCGTGGTGCTGAACCTGTCGGGCCGAGGCGACAAGGACGTGAACACGGTGGCCGCCCACCTTGGCCGTCAGATCTAAGGGACGCCGGATTTGACCAAATCGCGTATCGACGCCCGCTTCGCGGCCCTGAAGGCCGAGGGGCGCGCCGCCTTCGTGCCCTACGTCATGGCCGGCGATCCCGACGCGGACACCGCGCTGGCGATCCTGAAGGGCCTTCCGGCGGCCGGAGCCGACCTGATCGAGGTGGGCTTCCCGTTCTCCGATCCCATGGCGGAGGGGCCGCCGATCCAGCGCGCCGCCCAGCGGGCCCTGGCCAAGGGCATGACCCTGCACGGCACGCTGGACCTGATCCGGGCGTTCCGGGACGCCGACCAGACGACCCCGATCATCCTGATGGGCTACATGAACCCGCTGGTGTCGTGGGGGTTCGAGGCCTTCGCCAAGGCGGCGGCCGAGGCCGGCGCCGACGGCATGATCGTTGTGGACTGCCCGCCCGAGGAGGCCGACCCGCTCGCCGACGCCCTGGAAGCGAACGGCATGGCGCTCATCTTCCTGACCACGCCCACGACCGATGACAAGCGCCTGCCGACGGTGATCCGCCGCGCCTCGGGCTTCGTCTACTATGTCTCGGTGGCGGGAGTGACCGGGGTGAAGGAAGCCGACGCCCAGGCCGTGGCGCCCAACGTCAAGCGCATCCGCAAGGCCTCGGGACTTCCTGTCGCGGTCGGTTTCGGAATCAAGACACCCGAGCGCGCATCGGCTATAGCTCAGGTGGCCGATGCGGTGGTGGTCGGGTCCGCGCTTGTGGACGAAGTGGCCGAAGCAGTGGATTTGAACGAAGACGTGACCACCCGAGTTCTTTCCAAAGTGGAATCTCTGGCTAAGGCTGTGCAGGTCGCACGCAAGGGCCTCACGACGGTCTGAAAACCATGGCGATGGCTGAACACCGAAACGACAAACCGGGCCGCCCCACGGCCGAGCGCCGCCGAGGGTGGCTCTCCCGGATCGCTCCCGGCGTCCGTGGCCTCACCAAGAAGGACACGCCCGAGAACCTCTGGGTGAAATGCCCCGACACGGGCGAGATGCTGTACCGCCCCGATCTCGAGGCGGCCATGTGGGTGACGCCGTCGGGCAACCACATGCGGATCGGGGCCAAGCTGCGCCTCGACTACACCTTCGACGACGCCACCTACGAGCGAATCGCCACGCCCATCGTGGCCGATGACCCGCTCGGCTTCCCGGACGACAAGCCGTATCCGGAACGCCTGAAGGCGGCCCGCAAGGCCACCGGCGAGCAGGACTCCATGGCCGTCGGCTACGGGCACATCCAGGGCCAGCCGGCCGTGGTGATCGTGCAGGACTTCGCCTTCATGGGCGGCAGCCTTGGAATGGCGGCGGGCGAGACCTTCGTGGTCGCGGCCAAGGAGGCCGTGAAGCGCGAGGTGCCGCTGGTGATCTTCACCGCGTCGGGCGGCGCGCGCATGCAGGAGGGCACGCTCTCCCTCATGCAGATGGCGCGCACGACCCTGGCGCTGAACGAGGTGAAGGCCGCGGGCCTGCCGTACATCGTGGTGCTCACCGACCCGACCACGGGCGGCGTCACCGCGTCCTACGCCATGCTGGGCGACATCCATCTCGCTGAGCCGAACGCCACCATCGGCTTCTCCGGCCGCCGAGTGATCGAGCAGACCATCCGCGAGACGCTGCCGCCAGGCTTCCAGCGCTCGGAGTTCCTCGTGGAGCACGGCATGGTGGACCAAGTCGTCAAGCGCGCCGACATCCCGGCCAAGCTGGCCTCGATCATGAAGACGCTGATGATGGGGCGCGCGCGTTCCCGCGCCGCCTGATGCCAGTGGGCGGCTCCCCGGCGGCGGGGAGGTCCCGATGACGCCGCAGCTTCCGCCGGACCCCGGCCACGACCCGATCCGTGCGTCGGACGCGGTGATCCAGCGCCTGCGCGCCAACCACCCGACCCTGATCGATCTCAGCACCGGCCGGGTCGAGCGGTTGCTGGCCGCCGTAGGGAGCCCGCACCGCAAGCTGCCGCCGGTGATCCACGTCGCAGGCACCAACGGCAAGGGCTCGACCGTCGCCTACCTGCGGGCGATCGGCGAGGCGGCGGGTCTGCGCGTCCACGCGCTCACTTCACCGCACCTGGTCCGCTTCGCCGAGCGCATCCGGCTGGCGGGCAAGCTGATCACCGACGACCAGCTCAACGACCTCACCGACCGCCTGGAGGCCGCCAACGCCGGCGAGCCGATCAGCTTCTTCGAGATCACCACGGTCCTGGCGTTCCTCGCCTTCGCCGAGACCCCGGCCGACCTGTGCATCGTGGAAGTCGGTCTTGGCGGCCGCTTCGACGCCACCAACGTGTTCGACGCCCCGGCCGTCAGCGTAATCACCCCGGTGGACCTCGACCATCTGGAGATGCTGGGACCCGGCCTCTCGAAGATCGCCTGGGAGAAGGCGGGGATCATCAAACGGGGTCGTCCGGTCGTCGTCGCCCGCCAGTCCGACGAGGCGCTGGAGATGATCGAGCGGGAAGCGGACGACCGGATGGCGCCGATGCTGCTCATGGGGCGCGACTTCGACGCCTGGGAGGAACGCGGCCGGTTGCTGGTGCAGATGCCTGATCGGCTGCTGGACCTTCCCGCGCCCAGCCTGTTCGGCGGCTACCAGTTCGACAACGCCGGACTCGCGGTCGCGGCGGCCCTGACGTTCGATCGGGCCCTGTCCGACGAGGTGCTGGGCCGGGGCGTTTCCAGCGCTGTCTGGCCGGCCCGGATGCAGCGCTTGACCGCCGGGCCACTGGCCGACCTCGCCCGCGCCCGCGGCTCGGACATCTGGCTCGACGGCGGCCACAACCCCCACGCCGGCCGCGCCCTGGCCGAGGCCGCGAGCCGCGTCGTCGACCGCGACCCGCGGCCCCTGGTGCTGGTCGCCGGCATGTTCGCCCGAAAGGACGCCGAGGGCTTCTTCCGACCGTTCGCCGAGATGCGGCCGCGGGTGATCTGCACAAGCTTCGATTCGCCGATTGCAGCGACGGCCGAGGATCTGGCCGCCGCGGCGTCGGCAGTGGGGCTTGAGGCCGAGACTTCCGCCAACGTCGAAGATGCCGTGGCTCGCGCCCTTGAGACCGACGGACCTGCGCCCCACGTCCTCGTGTGCGGCGGGCTGCACTTCGCCGGTGAGGTCTTGGCCTTGAGCCCGGAGACCTGGCCTACCTAGGCGAAAGGGATCGGATGTTCGGAAAGCGCACCTGGCGCCTGGCCCTGCCGATTCCCTGGCTCGCGACGCTCGCGGTCGCGCTGGTCGTCCTGGCGGGCCTGATCCACTTCTACGGCCGCGGACCAGCCGTCATGTTCGGCTGGCTCATCGGCTGGCTGGTCGTCAGCCGGATCGTCGATTGGACGGTGGGCCGCCGCCGGCGCAAGCACGGCGGCGGCTGACTGCTCCTGCCTAGGCGGCGACGCCGGCCTCGGCCAGCCACTCCAGGATCTTCTGCTTGGGCATGGCGCCGACCTTCATCGAGGTCATCTGGCCGCCCTTGAAGAGCATCATGGTCGGAATGCCGCGCACGCCGTAACGCGACGGGGTGGTCGGGCTCTGCTCGATGTCGAGCTTGGCGATGGTCACCTTGCCCGCCAGTTCGTCAGACAGCTGCTCCAGCGCCGGGGCGATCTGCTTGCAGGGGCCGCACCACTCGGCCCAGAAGTCCACCAGCACGGGGGTGTCGGACTGCAGGACCTGGTCCTGGAAGGTGTCGTCGGTGACCTTCACGGTGCTCATCGGAAAAACTCCTCTCGCGCGGGTCCAGCGGCAACGCCGCTCCGCGCCTCTTGGTTCGCGCCACTTGGATCGGGCATGTAGGCGGGGCTGACCATTACATCAACCGTCACGGCGCAGGTCGGCAAGGGTCTGGGCGATGAGGTTTTCTGGAACCGGCATCAGCTTCGGGCCGTCGGTCCAGACGATGGCGGCCTCGATGCGCCGACCGGGAAAGACGTCGGCCAGGACCGCCGAGTAAAGCGCCATCTGGCGCAGATAGGCGGGATCGGCAGCCTGGATGAGGTCGGGCGACGGGCGGTTGGTCTTGAAATCCACCACCAGCACGCGGTCTGCCAGCACCACCAGCCGGTCGATCCGGCCAGAGATCCGCAGCCCCGCCGGCAGGGCCGCGGCGGTTCCCGCGACCGCCACCTCGGGACGCGATCCGGGTCCGAACACCTCGGCGAACCGCGCGTCCTCCAGAACCGACATGGCCGCCGCGACCATCTCGGCGCGCTGATCGTCGGTGAGGTCGACTTCCCGCGCCAGCAGGGCCGCCGCCCCCGCCGCGCGCTCCGGCGGGGGCAGGTCGGGAAGGAGCTGCAGCAGACGGTGGATCAGATCGCCCCGCCGGAACCGCCCGAGCCCCTGGGCCGCGGCCAGAGGGGAGGGCGCTGGCACGACCGCTCCTTCGCCCAGGTCGGACGGAGAGGCATAGCGTGCGAAGGCCTCGGGCCGGGCGGCGGCCCGCGACCAGTCGGGCAAGGCGGATGGCTGCAGGACGGCCGCCTCGTCTCTGGTCCGCACCTCGGGGTCGGGGCCGTAGCGCTGGACCTCCATGTCGCCGTAGTGAACGGTCCGGACACGGTCGCTGACCCCCTCGTGCGCCAGGGCGTCGCGAATGGCCCCCCACCAGCCTTTCAGCTTGGCCGGATCGGTGCGCTCCGGAGCCCGGCCGCACAGGACGAGCCGGTCCCTGGCGCGGGTCAGGGCCACATAGAGCAGCCGGAAGGCCTCGGCCTCGTCGCGCGCCGCCCGGGCCGTCCGGGCGGCGGCGCTGGCTTCGCAGTCGCGCGCCGAGGACCCGCACCACAGGAACCCTCCACCGTCGGGCCGGTCGGTCCGCATCAGCGGCGAGCCGCGCTGGGTCTGGGTCAACGTCGTCTCGGGAAGGAAGACGATGGGCGCCTCGAGTCCTTTGGCGCCATGCGCGGTCATCACCCTGACCTCGGGCCGCCCGGCCTCCATCTCCCGCTTCACCGTGATCTTCAGGCCGGCGAGCTCCGCGACCAGTCGTTCCAGTTCGTGCGTCCCCCGGCCCTCGGCCGCCAGCACCTGGTTCAGGAACTCGTCCAGCGCGTCCTCGGCCTCGCTGCCGAGGCGGCGGAGGAGGCGCTGGCGCATCGAGCGCCCGTCGGGTCCTGCGGTCCCAAGGATGCGGGCGTAGAACTCGAAGGGCCGCGCCCCCGCGCCGAGGGCGATGCAGTCCGCGAGGAAGCGCGCCGCCGCGGTCCATTCCGCCCGCTCATCCGCCCGTCGCAGGAGGCGGGGCCAGAGCCGTTCGCCTTCCCGGCCGTAGGCAAGGGCGTAGAGACTGTCGTCGTCCAGGTCGCAAAAGGGGCTCTTCAGCAGCGCCGCGAGGGCCAGTTCGTCGCGCGGATAGAGGACGAAGCGCGCCAGCGCCAACAGGTCGTCGAAGATGATGTGCTCGGACAGCGCCAACCGGTCAGCTCCGGCCACCGGCAGGCCAGCCTGCTTCAGTGCGCGCAGGATCTCTTCGAACAACACCCTGCGGCGCCGGACGAGGATAAGTACGTCGCCGGCATGGGCCGGCCGGAAGCTGCGGGTGTCCTTGTCGTAGACGGCATCACCACGCTCGATCAGCGCCTTGATCTCGGTCGCGATCCGGCGGGCGAGGCGGCGGTTGGCGCTGTCTTCGGGCTCCGCGTCCAGGGGGACGTCCCAGGCCTCGCGCTCGTCGGCCTTGCGCTGGATCTCCAGCGGCCAGATGTCGACGCAGCCGGCATGGTCTCGCCGTACGGGCTCGTGGGTCACGGTCCCCGGCCGCGCGGGCTGGATCGCCTTGGACAGATCGGGAGCCGCGAAGACGGCGTCCACGAAGGACAGAACTTCGGGCGTCGATCGCCAGGAGGTGAGCAGGTCCACCCGCTTGAACTCGAATCCTGCGCCGGTCGCCCGGCCGCGATGGAACTCGTACTTGTCCAGCAGCAGCTCGGGCTGGGCGCCCTGGAACGAGTAGATGGACTGTTTCTCGTCGCCGACGACGAAGATGTCCCGGGCGCGGGCCTCGCCGCCAGCGCCTGCGCCAGAGAAGAACTCCTGGGTCAGGGCATCGACGATGGTCCACTGATCCGGCGCGGTGTCCTGCGCCTCGTCCACCAGGATGTGGTCGATGCCGCCGTCCAGCTTGTAGAGCACCCAGGCGGCGGCCGGCCGGTCGCGCAGCAGGTGGCAGGTCTTCTCGATCAGGTCCGCGAAGTCGAGCGCGCCGGCGGCGCGCTTCTCGATGCCGTAGGCCTCGAGGTAGGCGCTGGCGAGCGTCAGGGCCCAGCTGGTCTCCCAGGCCACGGCGGCGCTGCGCATCCGCTCCCGAACCTTGTCCAGCCGGGACTGCTCGGCCAGCAGCCGTACGCGCAGCCCCTCGTGCGACTTGAGCCCGCTCGTCTTGGCGACCCATTTCGCGGCCTCGCCCTCGCCACGCTCGGTGAACAGGGCCGCCATGGCCTGCTGGAAGGTGGCCGAGGAATCCTCCGCGACGATGGCGAGCTGGGCGGCGCACTTCTGGTCGGTGGCCGTCCCCCGCCGCAGGACTTCGGCGGCCTCGCGCCAAAGCTCGCGATCAAGGCGTTCCATGGCCTCGACGGCGAGGTCCTCGGGCTGGGAATCCCGCGCCACGTCGACTGCCCGCCAAGCCCAGCCGATCGCGCCGTCCAGCCCGCCTTCGCGGCGGAAGAAGTCGGCCAGCGGACCGCGCTGGGCCTCGAACTCGGCGAACATCGCCTCGAAGCTCTGGAAATCCAGGGCGATCGACATACGGCCGTACGCTTCGGCGACCCGGTCCTCGTGAGTCAGGGCGTGCAGCGCCACCATCCGCCGTGCCGCCGCGGCCACAGCCGCGGACGCGGGGTCGTCCATGACGTGGAAGCCCGGAGGCACGCCGGCTTCGAGCGGAAACCGTCGCAGCAGCTTCTCGCAGAAGGCATGGATCGTCTGAATCTTCAGCCCGCCGGGGGTCTCCAGCGCCTGGGCGAACAGGCTGCGGGCTTCGGAGAGTCGTTCGGCCTCGAATGGCCGGCCCTCCAGCTCCGAGAGGCGAGCCAACAGATCGGTGTCCGCCAGCACCGACCAGCCGCCAAGGACGTCGAACAGGCGGCGCTGCATCTCGGATGCGGCGGCCTTGGTGTAGGTGACGCACAGGATCGTCTCTGGCCGCGCGCGGGCGAGGAGCAAACGCGCGACGCGGTCGATCAGCGTCTTGGTCTTGCCCGACCCGGCATTGGCGGTGACGAAGGCCGAGAGGTTGGGGTCGGCGGCGATCTGCTGCGGATCGCGCGTGCGGTCAGATGACAGGGCGACGCTCATTCCTCGCCGTCCTCCCCGCTGGTGGACCACTCCAGCACTCGCGCCAAGTGATCATAGTCCGAGGCGTAGAGCTTCACGAATTGCGGCGCGACCCGCGAGGTGTATCCGCGTTCCGGGTCGGCATAGCCTTCCACAAGGGCGACCAGTCCGGCCAACGCGTGGTCGACGGCCTCACGGCTCACCAACACTCTCTCTCCGTCGCCATCCGGCGCCGCGCGCACTTCCTCCCGCCCGGGCGGCCGCCGACCAGTGACCGTCAGGTAGGTCAGCTCGCCTGGTTCAGCGCGCCCGATCTCTGCGAAGCCGCCGCCCGCCAGGATCGCGGCGGTGAGGGTCAGCTGCGGCGAGAACCCGGTCCTCACCATCTTGGCGCTCGGCGGCGCGCCGGTCTTGTAATCCAGCACGTGGCCGAGGCCGTCGGGACCGATCTCGATCCGGTCGGTCTTCGCCGAGACGGTGAACGCGCCGGCGGCGGTCGGCACCGTGAGATGGCCGGTCTTCTCGACGTAGATCCTCCGGCCATCGGAACGGCGGCGGTGCTCGAGATCCACGACCCATGCGGCCGCCTCCCTGGCCAGCGCCGATTCCCGGGCCAACCCTTCCGACGGCATGCCCTGCGCCTCCAGCGCCTCCAGGTACAGTCGTTCGAACCGCTCGGCCGCGTCCGGTGGGAGGGCGTCGGGGTAGGCGAGGGTGAAGCGTTCGAACGCGGCATGGATGGCCGTGCCCCTGACCCTCACGTCGACCTGCTCGTCCGGCCGCTCCAGCGCCTTGAGGCGCAGGATATCCCGGGCCCAGACGGCATAGGGATCGCGGGTCAGGGCCTCTACGCGGGTGACGAAAAGCGCGGTCGGCCGGTCTGCGACGGGCGGCTTGGGCGAGGGACGCTTCACCGGCTCGTAGCCGCCCGGCGCATCCAGCGTACGCGCCCAGTCCAGGACCTCCGGCCGGCCCGGTATCTCGACGTCCGCGCCCCGCGCGAGCGTCTCCAGCCGCCAGAGCCAGCGGGATTTCACCGAGGGCGCCCCCTCGCGACGCTCGGTGTGAAGCAAGATTACCTCCGGCGCACACGCCGCCTGGGCGAAGTCGTGGGCGGCCAGGCCGATGCGTCGCTCGGGCGAGGGCAGGCCCAGGGCCTGGCGCATGGGACGCGACAGGAACGGGTCCAGCGGGGCGCCGCCGGGCCAGACGCCCTCTTCCAGGCCGGCCACCACCAGCCGGTCGGCGCGCACCAGTCTCGCCTCTATGGCCCCGAGGATGCGGAGGCGCGGGTGGGTGGCCCCGCCCGAGCGAACGGTCTCCCCCTCCATCAGCTTGCCCAGCAGGTCGGCGAACTGGCGTGGTGTCACCGCGGGCAGCGCCTCGCCCTCCCGGACAAGGCCGCCCAGGAGGCGCGACATCGCCTCACCCCCGTGCCCGGCCCACAACTCGCCCGTGCCACCGGACCCATCTGACGCGATCGCCTCCATGGCTGCGGCCGTCCGTCTGGCCGCCTGCGCTGGCGATTCCGTCTCGTCCGTCCAGGAGAGGCCGGCGAGGATCGCCTCCAGCCGCTCCGCGATGGGCAGGGCGTCGGGCGCCTTCTTGCGCACGCGGGCCTTGAGGTCCTCCCACGACCGCGCCCGGGGCCCCCGCAGGGCGGCGGGCTCAAGGGCGGCGGAGTCGCCCAAGCGCGCGAAGGGATGCTTGAGCAGCCCGAGCAGCATTACGGGGTCCACGGGATCGACCGCCGCCCGCGCCATCAGGCCCGCAAGGACGCCGCAACGGCACCCCGCCAGGCTCTCGCCTGCCGAAGAGTCCGGCACGACTCCCCAGCGGCTCAGCTTGGCCGTTACGCGTCGCGCCATCGCCTGGTCCGGAGTCACCAGGGCGGCGGTCCGACCGGGCGTCTCCAGCGCCTCACGTAGGAGGAGAGCGGTGGCCGTGGCGGCTTCTTCCTCGGTCCGGGCGTTGACCAGCGACAGGCCGTCGAGGCCAGCGGCCACCGGGTTGATCCCCTCGCGCTCGCCTTCCTTGCGGAGCTCGGCGATGACCTGCAGCCAGTCGGCCGTTTCCTCGGCCGGGCGGAGGGCCTCGTTGATCACCCGTCGCCGCCACCGCCCACCCGAGTCGGGGGCTCTGGAGGCCGGCCAGACGGACACCTGCCCGCGGTCGATCCGGGCGTCTTCGAGCAGGCGCCGGAGGGCCCCCTGCGGATGCTGCACGTCCACCTTGGCCCAGGCTTTCTCGGCAAGGTCCTGGTCCAGCGCCGGCAGCACCACCGCGCCCCGCGGGGCCTGCGCGACGGCGATCAGCAGTGCGCGCGTCGCGGGCGCGGTTCCGGTCGAGCCGGCGGCCACCAGGACGCCGGTCGGAGGTCGGCGGGTCCAGTGCTCGGCCAGCCGCCGCAGCAGGCGCACTCGCCGCTCGCTGACGTCGGCGACGCCCAAGGCGTCGAGCCGCGCCGGCCAGCGCTTCAGCGCCTCTTCGAGGAAGGTACGGGAGATGCGCCAGTGGTCGGCCACGTCGGCGTCCACCAGGCTCTCGAGCTGGTCGGCGACGTCGACCTCCTCGATCTGGAGGCCGTCGAAGAAGCCGCCCAGCGCCTCGGCCAGGTCCAGAGCGGCCGCCGCCGTGGCGATGCCGCCAGGAACATGGTCCGCGAGTTCGTTCACGAGCCGGGTCAGCTCGAAACGACGGCGCAGGGGGTCGATGGCGGCGGGGAGGTCGAGGGCGAGGTCGCCAGGCTCGAAGGGCGGCTCGCCGGCCTCCAGATCGCCCAGGGGCCGCATCTGCGGCGGCAGGACGGCCCGGCCGCCGGACGCTTTGATGAACGCGTCTGCCAGGGCCCGCGCGCCGCGCCGGGTGGGTGTGAGCACCACCGCGTCGGCCAGGGCTTCCGGCCCCACAGGCGCCAGCGCATCGTAGAGACCCTGCGCCAGGTCTTCGGCGAACGGCCGGTGCGCCGGGATGTTGAACCAGCGCGCGCCCGGCTGTTCGAAGAATGCGGTCACGACAGCCGCGCCTCGACCGCCTCCAGCGCGCGCGGATCTCCAACCTGCATCCACAGCCCCGCGGGCTGGTGCCCGAACAGCCGTCCCTGGTCGGACGACCGGAACCAGATGTCGCGCAGGCTGAAGGCCTCTCGCGGGTCGGCGTAGACCGGGCGCGGGTCCAGGATCTCGATGCCGATGGCGTGGAGCGGGGCGTCGGGGCGTTCCCCACGGTGCGTCAGCCGGCCAGCCTCGTCCTGGTAGAAGTCGCCAGGGCTTTCCTCGAAGCCGACGGTCCGCGCCTTGGGCACGACGGTCACCAGCGAGTCCATGCGGGCCGGGTCCCAGGCGGCGACCAGTTCGTCCAGGACCGGCGTGCCGGGCTTCAGCCAGACGTAGTCGCTGTTGCACCGGAAGATCGGCGCCTCGCCCAGCAGCGCGCGCGCGTGCTTCACGCCCCCACCGGTCTCCAGCAGCCGGGCGCGTTCGTCCGAGACGAGGAACTCGGCGTCGCGGCGGCCGCGAAGATAGGCCTCAAGCTGGTCGGCATGGGCGTGGACGTTCACCACCACCCGTTCGACGCCCGCGGCCACCAGCGGGTCGATCACGTAGGCGATCAGGGGCTTGCCCTTCACCTCGACGAGGGCCTTGGGCCGCGTGTCGGTCAGCGGCCGCATCCGCGTGCCGAGGCCGGCGGCCATGACCATGGCTGTCTTGGGGCCCGGCCTCACGCGCGGAACTCCGGCGGAACGTGGCGGTCGAACCAGGCGCGCAGGTCCGCCATCGCCGGGTCGGTCAGGTTGCGCTCCAGGTAGCGCCAGGTGCGCGGCATGTAGGCCTTGTATTGCGGACGCCCCAGCAGCGCCTGCCGGGCGAAGACGCGTCCGAGGATGCGAGCGGCGTTCGAGGCCGCCAGGGCCCGGTACTCGGCCAGGAACTGCTCGCGGTCGAGCTCGGGCCGGGCGTCCAGGAAACGGGCCAGCATGGCCGCCTCGAGTTCGGGCGACACGTCGCGACGGGCGTCCTGCAGAAGGTGGAGCAGGTCCCAGGCCGGATGGGCGCGCAGGGCGTCCTGGAAGTCCACCATGCCGACCCGCGCCATCCCCGACCGCTCGGGCAGCCACAGGAGGTTGCGGGCGTGGTAGTCGCGGTGGGTGAAGACCGACGCTCCGGCGACGCCCCGCACCCAGACGGGCGCCCAAAGCGCGTCCCAGTCGGCCGTCGCGGCCTCGCCGAACGCCGGCAGGCCGGAGAACTGCGGCCAGTATTCCAGGAAGGTGTCGGTGGCGACCTTGAGCGCCAGAGTGTCGTAGGTCAGCAGCGGCCAGGCGGCGCCCTCGTAGGCCAGGACGTCGGGCGGTGGCTGGGACTGCATCGCGACCTGGGCGTCCACCGCGGCTTCGTAGAGCGGCAGCTCGGCCTGGCCCTGCTCGATCAGCGTGGCGAAGAGGCCGTCGCCCAGGTCCTCCAGCACCACGAGGCCGGCGTCGGTGTCGAAGGCGTCGATCCGGGGCGCGGAGAGACCCCGTTCGCGAAGCCAGGCGGCCGCGGTGACGAAGGCGGCGACCGACCCGGCGGCGAGGCGCGCGGCGGCGTTGTAGCCGAGGGCCATGCGCTCGGCATCGCTCGCGCCCTGCGGGCAGACGGCGGTCTCCAGCGCCGGCGGTTGGTCCATGAAGAACCGCGTCGAGCCATCGGGGAGGTGCAGGCGTTCGAAGGTGCGCGTCGAGGCGTCGCCGGCGAAGGGCTCGCGCCGGGCGTCAGCCAGGCCTGCGCCCCGCAGGAACTCGACCTTCAGGGCCTCGCGCTCAGAACTCAATTGCACGTCCTTCCCAGGCGCCGTGAGGGGTGAGCCGCACCCGCCGGCCCGCCGAGTCGTCGGCGGGCGAAATCTCTATATCGAGTCGGTCGGGCGGCAGGTCGCCCTCCAGCCGCTCGGGCCATTCGATGACCGCCGCGCCGTCGTCCAGCGCGTCGTCCAGGCCGATCTCATAAGCCTCCTCCGGGCTGCTGAGACGGTAGAGATCGAAGTGGGCGACGTTGAGCCGCGGCCCTTCGTAGAACTGGACCAAGGTGAAGGTCGGGCTGGGCACGTCCTCGTCGGCGGTGGTGAGCGCGCGCACCAGCGCCCGCGCCAGGGTCGACTTGCCGGCGCCCAGAGGCCCCGACAGACACACGGCCTCCCCGGCGCGGAGTTGCCCGGCGACTGCGACGCCCAGGCGGGCGGTGGCCGCTTCGTCGGCCAGGATCATGCGAAGGGCCGGTCGGGATCTGCCGCCAGGTCTCGCTCGACGTACGCCTTCAGCCGCGCCGTCACCTCGGAAGGCTCGCCCTCCAGGGCCTGCGTCGGGATCGTTGGTCCGACGGTCAGGGAGAACGCCCGGCCGCGCTTGTTGAGGAGTTCGTGGAAGAGCGTGATGTCCCGCAGCTCTCGCGAGAAGCCGTCGAAGAAGTGGAACATGGCCGACCACGGCCCCGCGACGTGGATCGGGACGACCGGCGCGTCATACTTCCGGGCGATGGAGAGGGCAGAGGGCATCCATTCGGGGTCGGCTAGGCTCCCGTCCGGTTGCCGGCGCGCCAGTCGCCCGGCCGGAAAGATGGCCAGGCAACGCTCGGCCTCCAGGGCGTCCCGCGTCATCGCCAGCATGGCGCGCGTCTTCTCCCGCGTGCGCTTGGTCTCCACCCATTCGACCGGGATCAGCACCTCGTGGAAGCGCGGCGAGACCCGGTGCGCATCGGCGTTGGCGTAGAAGCAGATGTCCGGGCGCAGGGGCTTCAGCGCATCGAATACGGCGACGCCGTCGGCGATGCCCGTCGGATGGTTGCACACCACCACGACCCGGCCCTCACGCGGGATCCGGTCGAGACCACGCGCTGTCACGTCCAGGGCCAGGAGGTCGGAGACGTGGTCCAGGGCCGCGTGGCCGGGCAGTCCGGCGATGGTGTCGGCCATGCGCCGAGCCTTGCCGTAGTCCAGCAGGGCGTACAGCAGTGGCCGAAGCAGGGGCCAGGACGGCCCGGACGACAGCCTGGGCGCGCGCTCGGCGATCAGCACGTCGACGATATGGTCGCGCCGCGCGGCGGGGGCCGCCGCGTCGGCCGGGGTGGCGAGCGTCATGGGGTCAGGATGGCCCGGTCGAGCTCACGACTTCAACCGTCCGATCAGCGCCGCGGTCGAGGGGTCGTGTGCGGCCGGCGCGCCCCCCTCCAGCTCGGCCAGGACGCGGGTCGCCAAGGTCTTTCCCAGCTCCACCCCCCACTGATCGAAGCTGTTGATTTCCCACAGCACGCCTTCGACGAAGGTCTTGTGCTCATAGAGCGCGACCAGGGCCCCCATCCGCTCAGGGTCCAGCCGGTCGAGCAGCAGGAAACTGGACGGCCGGTCGCCGGGGAAGGTCCGCTGCGGGGCCAGCGCATCGGCGTCGGGCCGACCGGACAGTTCGGCCCGCACGTCGGCCTCGCTGCGGCCGACCAGCAGGGCTTCGGCCTGGGCCACGGCGTTGGCCAGCAGCTTCCGCTGTGCGGCGGGATCGCCCTCCGACCCGTGCCGCACCGCCAGGATGTCGATGGGGACCACGTCGGTCCCCTGGTGCAGAAGCTGGAAGAAGGCGTGCTGGCCGTTCGTGCCGGCGTCGCCGAAGACGCTGGCCGCGGTCGGGCGCGGCGCCGGCCGGCCCTCGGCGGTGACCCGCTTGCCGTTCGACTCCATCTCAAGCTGCTGCAGGAAGGGCGCGAACAGCCGCAGGCGCTGGGCGTAGGGCACCACCGCGCGGATTGGCCGGCCGAGGCCGTTGCGGTTGAAGACGTGCGCCAGGGCCAACAGCACCGGCGCGTTGCGCTCCAGGGGCGTCGAGCCGAAGTGGGCGTCCATGGCCGCGGCCCCGGCGTGCAACCGGGCGAAAACCTCGTAGCCGAGCGCCACGGCGCACGACAGGCCGACCGCCGACCAGATGGAGTAGCGACCGCCGACCCAGTCCCAGAAGCCGAATACCTGGTCAGCGGGCACGCCGAAGGCCTGTGCCCGCTCGGGCGCCGCCGATACCGCGACGAGGTGGGAGTCCGAGGCGAGGCCCAGACGCTCGCGCAGCCAGGCGCGGGCGGTCTCCGCGTTGGTCAGGGTTTCCAGCGTGGTGAAGGTCTTGGAGACGGTCACCACCATGGTTTCGGCGGGATCCAGGCCCGTCAGCGCCTGCGCCAGCTCGGCCGGATCCACGTTGGCGGCGAACCGCAGCTCGATCTGCGGCGCGAGCGGCTTCAGCGCTTCCCAGATCAGCCGCGGGCCCAGGTCCGAGCCGCCGATGCCGATGTGGACGATGGCCCGGAACGGCTTGCCCGTGCAGCCGCGCTTGGCCCCGGAGCGAACCGCCTCGGCGAAGGCGCGAATCGCCGCGCGGCTGGCCTCCACCTCGGCGGAGACGGGCTGTCCATCGGCCCTGAAGTCGGCGCCGTCCGGCGCGCGCAAGGCCATGTGAAGGGCCGGCCGGCCTTCCGAGGCGTTGACGATCTCGCCCGCGAAGAGCCGCCCCCGCGCCGCCTCTACGCCGCTGGCGCGGGCGAGGTTCACCATCACTTGCAGGTCGGCCAGCGACCAGGGTTGCTTGGACAGGTCCAGCTCCAGGCCCGCCGCCTCGAGCGTGAGCCGCGCCAGCCGATCGGGCTCGGCGTCGAACAGGCTCGCGATGCGCCGGCCGCGCGCCGCCGCGGCGGCCGACTCCAGGGCCGCCCAGGCGGCGTTCACGTCAGTCAAGGGATCCCTCTCAGCCGGCCGAGCCGTACTTCACGCTGCAACCGTAGGGCCGCGTCGCCGCCTCGGCTACAGGCCGGCCCGCCTTCACGTCGGCGAGGGCGGCGGAGACGTAGTTCACGGCGCCCTTCAGGCTCTCGGGATCGGACGACGCCCGGTCGTCGATGCCGCCCATGTAGACCAGCCTGCCGGTCTTATCGATGACGTACATGTGCGGGGTCGTCTTGGCCTCGTAGGTCCGCCCGACGACGCCCGTCGGGTCAAGGAGCACGGCGGTGGAGCCCGCCTTCTCCTTCGCCTTCCAGGCCTTCGCCTCGGCGCCGGTGAGGTGTCCCTGCATGCCGGGCGCGGACGAGGCGATGGTCAGCCAGACCACGCCGTCCTTGGTGGCGGCGTGCTGCAGGGCCTGCATGTTCCCGGCGTCATAGTGCTTGCGAACGTACGGACAGCCGTTGTTGGTCCATTCCAGCACCACGGTCCGGCCGCGGAATTCCGACAGGGAGCGGGTGCGGCCGTCGGCGTCCACGGCGCGGAAGGCCGGCGCCGGCTCTCCGATGGCGGGCGCCGCCACGGCGGGGCCGGAGAGGGCGGCCGCAGTCATGAGGCCGAGGATGAAGCGGCGGTCGAACATCGTCGGCGTCTCCTCCTGTGCAGGTCGGTCAGCTCCCGGCGGCCTTGTCCAACGCCTTCACGACGATGCCTTCCGTCAGCAGCGAGGGGAGGATAGCGGGCTCGCCGCCCTTCGCGCCATACACGAGGTAGAGCGGCACCCCCGCCCGCCCGAAGCGGGCCAGTTCGGCGGCGATCTGTGGATCGCGCTTGGTCCAGTCCGCCTTCAGGTAGACCGCGTTGGTGCGGGTCAGCGCCTCGGAGACCGCCTTGGTCGAGAGGGCGACGCGGTCGTTGACCTGGCAGCTCACGCACCAGGCCGCGGTGTAGTTGACCAGCACCGGCCGCCCCTCGGCCTGAAGCGCGGCGAGCTTCTCGGGGGTGTAGGCCTGCTCGTCGAGCTTGGCCGCGCCCGAGCCTTCGCCCGTACCGGCCTCCGCGTACTGCGGCCAGACGGCGCCGCCCGCCACGGCCGCCAGCCCGAGCACGGCGGCGATCGCTGCGAGGCCGGTATGGCGTCCGCCCACGGCGTGCTGGCGCTGAGCGGCCCCAGCGATCCACAGCGCCAGGGCGAGCAGGATGCCGGCGCCCAGGATGCGGGGCACGGCGTCCGACCCGGCCTGCACGGTCAGCACCCACACCAGCCAGGCGACGGCGGCGTACATCGGGAAGGCCAGCGCCTTGCGGAAGACGTCCATCCACGGCCCCGGCTTCGGCAACCGATTGATCAGCGCCGGGACGTAGGCCACGGCCACGAAGGGCAGCGCGAAACCGAGGCCCAGGCCCAGGAAGACGGCCAGGGACGCCACGGGCGGCTGGGTCAGCGCCCAGCCGATGGCCGGGCCCATGAAGGGCGCCGTGCAGGGCGCGGCCACGACCACGGCCAGCACGCCGGTGAAGAAGGCTCCGGTAATCCCGCCGCGGGCGGCGAGGCCCGAGCCGACCCCCTGCAGCGAGGTCCCGACCTCGTAGACCCCCGACAGGTTGAGGGCGACGGCCAGCATGACAAGGGCCAGGACGGCCACCACCGTCGGGTTCTGGAGCTGGAACCCCCAGCCCACCTCTGCGCCTGCCGCGCGCACGGCGATCAGGACGCCGGCGAGGCCCAGGAAGGTGAGCAGAACGCCGGCGCCGAAGGCGAGGCCTTGCCGGCGTGCGTCCCCGTGGGCGCCGCCGTGGCCGGCCAGCGAGGCGGCCTTCATCGCCAGGACCGGGAAGACGCAGGGCATCAGGTTCAGGATCAGGCCCCCGCCGAAGGCGAACAGCATCGCCGACAGCAGGCCCAGCCCCGCGCCCTCGCCGGCGGCGAGTTTGGCCGGCGGCGGACCGAGGCCAGCGGCGCCGGCCGGCAGCGGGCCGGGCGTGGCGGTGACCTCATAGGCCTTGCCGGAGAGGGCGAGCACGCCGCCCAGCTCCTTGAGGTCACCCGACTGGAAGCCGTAGCCGGGCGTCAGCGTCAGGGTGAGGCCGTCCGGGCCCCGCTCGATGGCCTGCGGCTTGGCGTGGTCGATGGCCGAGCCGGAGAACGGAAAGAAGTAGGCGCCCGCCAGGTCCGCGCCCTTCAGCGCCGTCCCGGTGATCGCCAGCTTCACCACCTCGCCCTGCTTCTCGAACGCACCGGCCAGCCCTGCGGGCTTCGGCGCGTCGGCGAGCACCTTTGCGATCCTGCCGGACCACTGCGGGTCGGCGGGCGCAGGTCCCGACGTCACCGGCAGCGACAGGCTGAGGTTCGCGTCTTCCGGCACGCAGATGTCGGCGCAGACCAGGAACTGGGCCTTGGCGCTCAAGGTGACGGTTTGGCCGGGCTTGGCGTCGGCCGGCGCGGTCAGCGCCATCGGCAACAGGACCTCGTCGGCGTAGCCGTAGTTCATCAGCGGCCCGACCGGCAGCCGGTGCGGCGCGGGCCAGGTGAAGTCCGAGGCGGTCCAGCCGGACGGCAGCGTCCAGGTCAGCTTGGTCGCCTCGCCGGAATCGCCGGGGTTGCGCCAGTAGGTGTGCCAGTCCTTCTGGATCTGCTGCCGAAGCGCGACCTGGATCGTCTGCCCGGGGGCGATGCCTTGCGTAGAAGAAACGAGCTCGGCCGTAAGGTGCCCGGTGTTCACCGGCTGGGCCAGGGCTCCGCTCACGCAGAAGAGGGCGCACAGGGCGCCCAGCAGCAGTCGCATTCCAACCTCGAGGCCTAGCCTAGATCGCCCTCGCTATATGGCGCTTGCCGTGCTCTGCGCAAAGCGGGCTCGACTCGGCGCGTCGCCGGGCCATGATCCAGGCCCGACACGTGGCAGAATCAGGAGCTTCCGCTTGCCCGCCTCGTTCGACGACATCGAGATCGGCCAGGTCGCCTCGCTGGGGGCGGCCGCCGTCGATCCGACCGCCCTGGAGGCGTTCTGCAAGGCCTTCACGCCCGGGTGGACCATCGACCGTGGCGCGCCGGACGCCATGGTCTTTGCGATCTGGGCTCGGCTCGATGCGGTCGCGTCGACCGACTGGCCCCAGACCAAGCGTCTCGGTGTCGACGCCCTGCGCTGGATGCGCAACCCGCCGGCGGGCGAACTGCTCCGCGCGCGGATGACCGTGATGGCCAAGGACCCGGTCGGCGACGACAAGGGCATCGTCATCGCCCAGCACGACCTGCTGGACGAGGCCGGACGGCTCGTCTTCTCGTGCCTCACGCGGAGCGTGTTTTCGCGGTGATCTGAGTTCACCCCTCCTTTTCAGGGGAGGGTGGCCGGGTTCGTTGGCCGGGTGGGGGTGCGATCAGGCTCTGGGCCTGATCCCGTGACCCCCACCCTGCTCGTCAGGGCGAGCTGTCCCTCCCCTGAAGAGGAGGGACTCGAGGCTTACGAGTTCAGCGCCTGCGGCTGTTGCGCCGCCTTGGTCAGGGCGAGGGCCACGAGGCGGTCCCAGCCGACCAGGCTGTGCAGGTGGGCGTAGATCTGACCCAGGGCGCCGTTGTCGCGCAGCTCGATGAATTTCTCGGCCGGCAGGGCGTTCAGCTTGTCTTCCGAGACGCCGAAGTACTCGGCGATCTTCTGGGGCTCGCCGGGGGTGCCGTCCGGGTTCGCCGGAGTGAAGGAGGCCGTCTTGGTCTCGAACAGGTCGAGGTCCTTCAACAGCTGGACGAAGCTGACCGTACGCTGACGCTCGACCTCGAAGTTGTTGCAGAATTCGATGCAGTTCTTCGTGTACTCGGTGGGCTCGCCCTTCTCGTCGAAGAAGGCCATGTCATAGCCCTTGTCCGTGATGAACTCGGCGTTCCGGTCGATGCACAGCACCATCTGCTTGCTGGCGTCGTCGTTGGCGAACACGAACGGATAGCGGCGGACGTAGGCCGGGATGTAGATGCCGCTCTCGAACGTGCCGTCGTCCTTGACGAACATGTTCTCACCCGAGTTCAGGCCCATCACCGCGATCGGCAGCTTCTCGTCGCCCACGAAGATGATCGGGCCGGTCACCATCGCCAGCGGGAACTCTCCCACGGTCAGCGGGATCGCATGGCCCGTCTTGGCGAAGCCGAACGGACCGTCCATCCGCTTGACGCCGAGGTTGGAGTGCAACTCCTTCGCCAGCGGCTCGGGCTTGGAATAGAACAGGACGTTGCCGGAAAGCTGGCCCGGCGGCATCGGTTGGGTGGCCATCTAGGAACCTTCGAAATCTCTCTGGCGGCGGAGATCTACGCTCGACCCCCGCGCGAAGCCGCCTCTCCTAGCCGATCACACCCCTCCCGGCAAATGCGGCGCGCCGCTTGCGCGACCGGCGTTCCCGGCCTTCAATCGCCATACCGAAAAAACGAACAACAGGGAGGGACGCCATGCCGATCCACTATCCGGACATCCTGGACCAGGGGACCCAGCCGAAGAGCTTCAGCTACGACGACAAGGACGTGATGCTCTATGCGCTGGGCATCGGCCTGGGCGCCGACCCGATGAACGAGACCGAGCTGGCGTTCGTGTACGAGAAGGGGCTGAAGGTCGTGCCAACGGCGGCCACTGTGCTCGCCGGCCGCGGCCGCGGCGAGCCGCTGCCGACCAAGCCCGGCCATCGGCCCAGCGCGCCGAATTTCCTCATGTTGGTGCATGGCGAGCAGAAGGTCGAGCTGCACCGCCCGCTGCCGGCGGCAGGAACCTTCACCAGCGAGAGCCGCACGATCGGCGCCTATGACAAGGGCAAGGACAAGGGCGCGGTGCTCGTGTCCGAGACCATCTGGCGCGACGATAAGGGCGAGAAGGTCGCCACGCTGACCGGCTCCAGCTTCTGCCGTGGCGACGGCGGGTTCGGCGGCCCGTCCGAGGGCGCGCCCGAGCCGCACCCGGTCCCCGAGCGCAAGCCGGACCTCTCGGTGGATTTCGCCACCCGCCCCGACCAGGCGCTGCTCTACCGCCTGAACGGCGACCGCAACCCGCTGCACTCCGATCCGGACGTCGCCAAGCGCGCGGGCTTCCCGCGGCCGATTCTCCACGGACTTTGCACCTACGGAATCACCTGCCGCGCCGTGCTGCAGGCGATCACCGGCTACGACGCCGACCAGATCCTGAGCCACCAGGCCCGCTTCTCCGCGCCGGTCTTCCCCGGCGACGTCATCACCGTCGACCTGTGGAAGGATGGGGGCGTGATCTCGTTCGAGGCTCGGGTTAAGGAGCGGGGCGCGACGGTCATCAAGAACGGGAAGACCGTCCTGCGAGGCTGAACCATGGGGGCTGAACCTTGATCCGTATCCTGATCACCGCTGCGGCGGTCGTCGCGCTGTCGTCCTGCGCCTCTGGCCCGCAGCAGATGGCGAAGCCGGATCCGGCCAAGGCTCAGCCTGTTCCCACCCGCCTGACCGGCTACCTGCCCAAGGACGCGCTGGACGGAAAGGCGATCCTGCCCCCGCCGCCTGCCGAGGATTCGCCGCACGGCCGCGCCGACCGCGCCTACTACGACGAGACGCGGGCGCTGAAGGACAGCCCGCGCTGGAAGCTTGCCCAGCAGGACAACGACCTCTGGCAGGGCGGCGCGCTGAAGCGGTTTTCCTGCGCGCTCGGCGTCGACATCAACGAGGGCCAGACGCCCACCGCCTGGAAGCTGCTGCACCGGATCGAAATCGACGTCCGCGACGTCGGCACCCCGGCCAAGGACTTCTTCGCCCGCAAGCGGCCCGCCCTCGGCAACGATGCGCCGATCTGCGTGCCGCGCGAGAAGTGGCTTGAGACCAACGCCTCGTACCCCTCCGGCCACGCGATGGTCGCCTGGTCCTGGGCCCTTATCCTCACCGAAGCGGCGCCGGCCAAGGCCGACGCTCTGCTGAAGCTGGGGCAGGAGAGCGGCGACAGCCGGGTGATCTGCGGCGTCCACTTCCCCTCCGACGTCCAGGCGGGGCGGAACCTCGCGGGGGGCATGGTGGCCCGCCTGCACGCGGACCCGACGTTCATGGCCGATCTCGAGGCGGCAAAGCGCGAGATCGCAGCGGCGAAGTCTGCCCCGGCGAACTGCCCGGCGCCCGGGCTTTAGGGGCGCTTCGCCACGAAGACCACGTGCCGCCGCAGCGGGTGGTCTTCAGCCAGCACCGGATGATCGAAATCCCGCGCCGGGTCGTGCGCCATGCCGATCCGCCGCATCACCGCCTGCGAACGCAGGTTGTTGTGGGCCGTGAACGCGATCAACTCGTCCCGGTCCAGGTTGGCGAACCCCCAGGCCAGCACGGCCGCAGCGCCCTCCGTGGCGAGGCCTGTGCCTTGGTCGTCCGCCGCGAGCCGCCAGCCCAGCTCGATGCCCGGAGCCGGCGGCAGCTCGTCGCGGATCACCTGCAGGCCGATCATTCCGACGAGCCGCCCGTCGTCCTTCCGCTCGGCGGCGAAGAATCCGAAGCCATGGCGCGCGATGTGATCGTTCACCCGCGCCATCATGGCTGCGGTCTGCTCCCGGCTGATCGGTCCGCCGAGCCAGTCGTGGACCCGGGGATCGCCGTTGATCGCGGCGAACGCATCTAGGTCCTCGTCACGCCAGGGGCGCAGGATGAGCCGTTCGGTCTCGATGCGCACCCCGCCCGTCATTGGGGCCGCGGGCTGGCCAGCGCGCCGTAGAGGTCGGTCCGCCGGTCGCGGAAGAAGCCCCAGGCCGCCCGGTGGGTCTGCAGGAAGTCGAGGTCGAAGGTGGCTTTCACCAGTCCCTCGTCCTCGCGCCCGAGCGCCGAGACGAGATCGCCCCGGTGGTCGGCGATGAAGCTGGAGCCGTAGAACTGCTGGCCGCCGTTCGGATAGCCGTCCCAGGGCTCGAACCCCGTACGGTTCGCCCCCACCACGGGGATGACGTTCGAGACGGCGTGGCCCTGCATCGCCCGGCGCCAGGGCGCGGCCGTGTCGAGGGTGGCGTCATGCGGCTCGGAGCCGATGGCCGTGGGATAGAGCAGCACCTCGGCGCCCATCAGGGCCATGGCGCGGGCGCACTCGGGGTACCACTGGTCCCAGCAGATACCGACCCCGATGCGGCCGAAGCGGGTGTCCCAGACCTTGAAGCCCGTGTCGCCGGGCCGGAAGTAGTACTTCTCCATGTAGCCGGGTCCGTCGGGGATGTGGCTCTTGCGGTAGACGCCCATCAGGCTGCCGTCCGCGTCGGCCATGACCAGGCTGTTGAAGTAGTGAGGACCCTCGCGCTCGAAGATCGAGATCGGGATCACCACGCCCAGCTCGCCGGCCAGGGGGGCCAGGGCCTTCACCGCCGGGTGCTCGCGCCACGGGTAGGCGGTCGCGAACCAGCGTTCCTCCTGCGCGACGCAGAAGTAGGGCCCCTGGAACAGTTCGGACGGCAGGACCACCTGCGCGCCCTCGGCCGCGGCGGCGCGGATGAAGCGGGCGGTCTTTGCGATATTGGCCGCCATGTCCTCGCCGTACGAGGTCTGGATGGCGGCGACGGTCAGCTCGCGAGGCATCAGGCCGGCTCCTGCTGGGTGATGCAGTGGAAGGACCCGCCGCCGGTCAAGATGGCGACGGAGGGAAGGCCGATCACGGCGCGGTCGGGGAACACCTGCTTCAGGGTCTCGACGGCGAATTCGCCGGGACGGTCCTCGTAGATCGGCACGATGACCGCCTTGTTGGCGATCAGGAAGTTCATATGGCTGGCGGGAATGGGCTGGCCTTCCTCCCCGTCGACCCAGCCGGGGGAGGGGATGCGGACCACTTTCAGCTTCTCGCCGTCGGCGTCGGTCAGGTGGGCGAGGCGCCGCGCGGCGTCGTCGAAGGCGGCGGCGTTCGGGTCGCCCTTGCCCCAGGCCACGGGGATGGCCACCACGCCGGGCGCCACGAAGCGGGCCAGGTTGTCGACGTGGCCATCGGTGTGGTCGTTGCGCAGGCCGTCGCCCAGCCAAAGCAGTTTCTTCGCGCTCAGGCTGGAGCCCAGCGCCGCCTCGGCGTCGCGATCGTCCCACCCGGGGTTGCGGTTGACGTTGAGCAGGCACTGGCCGGTGGTCAGCACCGTGCCCTTGCCGTCGTGGTCGACGGCGCCGCCTTCCAGGATGAAGTCGTGGCGCACCAGTTCGACCCCGGAAGCCTGGGCGATCTGCTCGGCAACGGTGTCGTCGTAGGGCAGGTCGTACTTGCCGCCCCAGCCGTTGAAGCGGAAGCCGTGCGCCTTGCCGCCGGCGAAGATCGGTCCGGTGTCGCGCAGCCAGATGTCGCCGAACCGGCCCGGAACGATCTCCACGCCCGCAACGTCGCCCAGCATCCTGCGGGCCGCAGCCTCGCCGTCGGGATGGCCGGTCATCAGCTTGACAGTCTCGCCGCCTGGACCGGCCAGTGCGCGCACCAGGGCCGCCACCTCGGCCTGGGCCGCGGCGAGGTCGTCTTCCCAGAGGTCCGCGTGGCTGGGAAAGCCCACCCACATCGCCTTGTGCGGCGCCCATTCCGGCGGAACGACGAAGCTCATCTGACGACCCATCCCTTCAAAGCCGGGCGCAGATGGCCCCCGCCGCCCCTTGCGTCAAGCATCCCACAAACAGAAAGGGCGGCTGCGTCGCCGCAGCCGCCCCTCCATCCATCGTCGCGAGGACGATTAGAACGAATACTTCAGGCCGAACTTGACCTGCCACAGCGACCGGTTCGGCGCGTCCGAGTTGGAGAACGGCTTAACCGCCTTCTGGAAGTTCGAGTACTGGTACTGGCGTCCGCCGTTGGCCAGGGTGGCGGCCACGATCGGCGCGGTGTTCGGGAAGTCCACCTGCTCGATCAGGCCCCACTTGTCGTTCAGCATGTTGCCCACGTTGATCAGGTCGACGTAGGCGGTCAGCTTGGCCTGGTTCGGGAAGAACGCAGGGATCTCCTGGCTGAAACGCAGGTCGAAGCGGGTCACGCTCGGGTTCCGGAAGGCGTTCCGCGGCGCGATCTGGCCGGCGTACTTAATCAGGCCGGTTTGCTGCAGGTAGGTGTTGAACGCCGCGAGGTCGATCGCACCGGCGCCGCTCGTCAGGTAGGTGACGATCGGGTCGCTGGTGGCCGTAACCTGGCCGTTGCTGTCGGTGCGGGGCACGTAGAACAGCTGGCGGTTCGAGGCGCCGTCACCCCAGATGCTCATCGCCGTCGTGCTCGAGGCGTTGAACGTGTAGCTGAACGGCAGGCCCGAGCGGTGCTCGAAGAACATCGACACGGTGGTGTCGTGGTCGTCGATGAACTGGTGCGTCCAGGACACCCGGCCCTTGATGCTGTTCTTGATCTCGTAGTTCGAGGTCGACAGGCCGGGGTTGTTGATGTCGGCGGTGGCGAGGTTGCCCCAGTTCGAGAAGGCCACCGAGCTGGTGCCCGGGTTCACTTCCTTGGAGTCCGTGTAAGTGTAGCTGACACTGGCGTCGATGCCCCAGTCGAAGCTCTTGGACAGGCCAATGGCGATTGACTGCTGGAAGCCCTCGTCGGTGTTGGTCAGGACCAGGTCGTTGCCGGTGTCGTTGCTGGCGGCGCCCGTGACGAACAGACCGCGCTCGGGACCGCGACGATAGATCGGACGGCCGTCAGGGGCGCGGGCGATCGGCGTCAGGCCGGCGCGATAGTCCTTCCACAGGATGGCGTTGCGCACGTCGCCCCGCAGGAAGTCCAGGGTCAGGCGGTAGTCCCGGCCGAGTTGCCACAGGTCGAGGTCGGCCGAGAACGACAGGCTGCTCTTCCAGGTGGAGATCGGGTCGAAGTGCGGGTCGATGCCGTTGGCGCTGGCGGCCCGCTGGATGTTCTGGATCGACGCCTTGGTCGGGTCCAGCAGACCTTCGACGGCCGTCGGGATGTTCCGGAAGTCGGTGAGCTGGGCGAGGATCGCGTTGTCGTTCGTGCCGGCCGCCGCGCCGCAGGCGGCGCTGGTGGCGTTGCGCAGGCACGACACGCTGGCGCCGAGAACGCCCGTGTTCGAGAAGCTGTTCGAAATCCAGACCGTCGACGAGCCGCCCGAGAACAGGCCGGCGCCGCCCGAGATGCGGACGTTGCTGATATGGAACCGGTCGAAGTCGGGCTTATAGTCGAAGCTCAGACGCGGCATCAGCACGTCGCGACCATTCAGGTTCTCGGAGTTCGAGAAACCGTAGCGGTTCAGGAAGAACGGGTTCGAGATCGGACGGTCGTTCTGGTCGAACCGGGTGTACCGGAAGCCCACCGTCACCGAGAGTTCGTCGGAGATCCGCAGCGTATCCTGGGCGTAGACGTTGATGGTCGAGTAGTCGAACGCCGCCGCGAGGTCTTGCTCGTTGCGCTTGCCGTCTCCGTTCGCATCGACGATGGCGTTTTGGTAGACCAGCTGGTTCAGAACGCCGTTCTGCAGGTCGGCGATGCTGTTGAAGGTGAATTCGCCTTCGGTCCGCTGGGCGAACAGGTTGTAGACGTCCAGCTTCTCATGCTCGACGCCAGCGGCGAACTCATGGTCGCCCAGGTCATAGAAGACCCGACCACGGAAGGTCGTGACGGTGTTCTCGAGCTCGTTGGCATGGCGCGAGACGTCGGGGCCCGCGAGGATGCGGGTGCCGGTGCCCGACACGGCCGGGTTTCCGCCGATCGAGAACTGGCCGATTTCGGTTTCTTCGTCGCCCGAACCTTCGCCGTTGCCGGAGACGCCCGACACCGGCACCTGGATCGTCTTCACCTTCTTGCGGTTGGCGACCAGTTCGGTGCGCAGGTTTTCGGTCCAGTCCGAGTTCAGCTGGGCGGTGTAGACCTTCAGCGCGTCGCCCTTGGTGTAGTAGTTCGAGTAGAGCGCGAGCTGGGTGGCCGACGACCGGTTGCCTTCGATCAGGCGCGTGCCGCTGGTGTCCTGGTAAGTCAGGGCCAGGCGGTGGTTGTCGGTGATGTTCCAGTCGATCTTGGCGAGCCACTTCTCATCACGCTCGGGCAGCGTGATGTTGTTCAGGATCGAATTGTCCTTGTCGTCGCCGAAGCCGTAGCGCGCGGCGAGGGCGTCCTGGACGGCCGTGACCTGCGCGGCGGTCACGAACGGGATCGCGGCGGCAGGGTTGCCGGTGATGATCGGCTTGCCGGAGCCCACCGGGCCGGCGATCGTCGCGCGCTCGGCCTTGAACTTCTCGTACGAGCCGAAGAAGAACAGCCGGTCCTTGATGATCGGGCCGCCCAGCGTGGCGGCATAGGTCTTCTCGGAGAAGGCGTTGGCTACGGGCTGGCCGCGAACACTGTCGCCGATCAGGTCCTCGTTCGAATATTCGTAGACCGCGCTGCCGTGGAAGTCGTTGGTGCCGGACTTGGTCACCACGTTGATGTTGGCGCCCTGGAAGTCGTTGTAGAGCACCGAGTACGGCGCGAGGTTCACGGCCACCGCCTGCACGGCGTCGGTCGAGATCGGGCTGCGCTGCGTCGGATAGCCGTTGTTGTTCAGGCCGAAGTCGTCGTTCTGCTTCACGCCGTCGACGGTCAGGCTGTTGTACTTGCTGTTCACACCCGCCACGAGCACGGCGTCCAGGTTGGACGGGTCGAGGGTGACGAACGGGTTGAGGCGCGCCACGTCCTTCAGGTCGCGCTTCAGGCTGGGCAGTTCCTGAATGTCGGCGAGGCCGTAGCCGCTGGAGGGGCCGCCGTTGTTCTCGCGGCCCAGCGTCGAGCCGGCGATCACGACTTCCGACACCGAGGTCTGGAAGACGACGTCGACGTCGGCGGGCGCGCCGAGGCCGATGCTGTTGATGGTGGCCGTTTCGGTCGCACCGTTCACCGTCGCCTGCACGCGGTACGGGCCGCCGACCCGCAGGCCGCGGGTGGAGTAGAAGCCGTCGGAGCCGGTCACGGTGGTGACGGTGGTGCCGGTCGGGACGTGCGTGATCGTGACCGTGGCGTTCGCCGCGCCGCTGCCGTCGGCGGCGACCACCTGGCCGCGCATGGCGGCCGTCGTTTCCTGCGCGTAGGCCGCGGAACCCATGCCGCAGACCAGCGCACTCAGAGCCGCCCCGTAGGCGAGCTTCCGCATCGAGATCATTGATTACCCCTCATCAAGCGATCCGCGCGGCGCGCCCCAAAGCTGCCGTGCGATCTTGCCCGCCCCTATAGCGCCAAAATTCCGGCCGTTGGTGACGGTTTTGCTACGGTGTGCCCGAGACTGTCACACTGCGGCGAAAACGCATCACTGCGCTTGCGAACAAGGCGCCTGCGAGTAGGGTCGCGCGGCGTTCGAGAGGTCCGATGTCGCAAAGCCCAAGGCCGCAAGGCGCATCCAGCGACCTGCGCTCCGCCCTCGTCCTGACCGTCGCCCTGGCGCTCGCCCGGCTGGTCGCCCTCTTCCGCACGCCGCTGGAGCTCTATCCGGACGAAGCCCAGTACTGGCTTTGGTCGCGGACACTGGATTTCGGCTACTATTCGAAGCCGCCCGTGATCGCCTGGTCGATCTGGGCCACCACCCTGCTCGGCGGCGATTCGGAGCCGTGGGTGAGACTGTCCGCCGGCCTCTATCAGGCCGGCGCGACGCTGGTCGTGTTCCTGATCGGCCGCCGCCTCTACGGCCCGGCTGTGGGTCTGGCGGCGGCCGCGCTCTACGCGCTGATGCCCGGCATCCAGCTCTCGGCCCTGGTCGCTGCAACGGACGCGCCGCTGCTGTTCTTCATGGGCCTCGCGATCCTCGCCTACGTCAGCTTCCTTGGCGCGCCGGCGGCGCGCCGGCTGCCCCTGGCGGCGGGGATGGGCGCTGCGCTGGGACTGGCGTTCCTGTCGAAGTACGCCGCCGTCTACTTCGTCGCCGGCCTGGCTGCGCACCTGGTTCTCTCCCGCGAGGCGCGGGCGGCCTGGACGCTGCCCACCGCGGCGGCGGCCCTCCTGGCCTTCGCGGCCGTCCTTGCGCCGAACCTAGCCTGGAACGCCACCCACGGCTTCGCGACCTTCCAGCACACGGCCGCCAACGCGGCATGGAGCGGGGTGCAGCTCTTCAACATCGGCGAGATGGCCGCCTTCGTCGGGTCGCAGTTCGGTGTCTTCGGGCCGATCCCCTTGGGGGTGCTGATCGTGGGCGTCGCGCTGGCGGTCCGCCGCCGCGCCATCGACCCGGCGGACCTCACGCTGCTGTGCTTCACCCTGCCGCCGCTGCTGATCGTGACCGGCCAGGCCTTCATCAGCCGGGCCAACGCCAACTGGTCCGGGGCGGGCTATCTCGCCGGTTCGATCGTGGTGGCCGCCTGGCTGGTCCGTTGGCGGGCCAGACGCTGGCTGACGGCCGCGGTGGTGATGCAGGCTGCCGTCGCGGCCTTCTTCCTCGCCGCGGTGATTTCCCCGGCGCTGGCCGACCGGGTGGGCCTCGCGAATGGCCTCAAGCGCGCCCGCGGTTGGTCGCAGACGGCGGACCTGATCCTGGACCGCGCCGAGCGGGAGCCCGGCCTGACCGCGATCGCGGTCAACAACCGCTTCCTCTTCTACGCCGTCAGCTACTACGGCCGGGACCGGATCGGCTTCACCACGCCCCCGCTGGCGAGCTGGCTGCTGATGGAGGGCCCGCGCAATCAGGCCGAGACGACCGCACCGCTGACCCGCGAGATCGGCGGGCGCGTGCTGATGGTGTCCTACGAGGGCTGGCGGCGCGCCGAGATGCAGGCCGACTTCGCGCGGTCGTCAGGGGTTGAGATCGCCGGCGTCTGGCTCGATCGAAAGCACCGCCGCCGCATCGAGATGTTCGTGGGCGAGGGGTTCGCCCCCCGGCCGCGAGATCCCGTCAGCGGCCTCCCCACACCACCTTGAGCACCCGATCGCGGCCGCAGCCGATCCGATATCGCTCGTAGTGGGTCGGGTTCTTCTTGGCGAAGTCCTGGTGGTAGGCCTCGGCGGGCCAGAACACCGACGCGGCGCGGGTCTGCACCGTGACCTTGGCGCCCAGCAGCTTCTCCACCTGGACGCGCTCGGCCTCGGCGGCCGCCCTTTCCTCGGCGTTCGCGACAAACACGGCCGTGCGGTAGGAGGGGCCCTTGTCGCAGATCTGGCCTGTCGGGTCCGTCGGGTCGATGTTGCGGTAGAACCGGTCGACAAGCTGGGCGTAGCTGATCCTGGCGGGGTCGTAGGTGACCTTCACCGCCTCCAGATGGCCGGCGTGGTTCTCGTAGGTCGGGTTGCGCATCGAGCCGCCGGAATAGCCGGAGACGGCCGCCACGACGCCCGGCGTCGCCTCGAAGAACTTCTCCACCGACCAGAAGCAGCCGCCGGCGAAAACGGCGGTCCTGGTCGCCGCGGCCGACGCGCCGGCCGTCAGCAGGGTCGAGGCGGCGATGATCGCCAACATTCTGATGTTCATCGAGTGCAACCTGACAGTGGGGCCATGGGTCAACAGAGCTTACGTAGGTAGCCGAACCTCGGACGCGAGCCTCAGTCCAGGCGGAACAGTCGGTCAAGGCTCCACGCACCGCCGCCGCGGGCGATCAGTAGGACCAGCAGCGCGGCCCAGCTCAGATGGGTCGGCCAGGCGTCCGGATAGACGAAGACCTCGATCACCGCCGTCATTCCCAGGAAGGCGAGCGCCGAGAAGCGCGTGAAGAGCCCGATCACCAGCAGGATCGAGAACAGATGTTCCGAATAGGTCGCGAGGTGCGCGGCCAGATCGGGCGGGACGAGCGGCAGCCGGTACTCCTCGCGGAACAGCGAGTAGGTCCCGTCGGTGATGTGCAGCAGGCCATCGACCTTGGTTCGACCCGACTGGAAGAAGATCGCCGCCACGCCGAGGCGGGCGATCAGCGCAACGACGTCGTTGGGCAGGGCGCGTCCGGCCAGGTGGCCGAAGGCGCGCAGAAGATTTCCGTCCGGGGCGGCTGGGGTGGTGGGCGAAGTCATGGAAGAGTCCTCAGGGTGGTGAAGGCGCCGGTGGCGACGAGGGTCGCGAAGGAGTCCGCCAGATCGAGGCCGGGTTCGGTGGCGAGGGCGGCGGCCCCGGCTTCCGCCAGGCTCCGGCTCGCCGCGCAGGCGCAAAGGAAGGCCAGCGTTCCGGCGCCGATCACGTGCGACGTCGTTTCCAGGTGTGGCCTGACGAACAACAGGCCCTCCGGCCCATCGCCCAGCTCCAGCACCGCGGGTGGGTCCCCCGGCGTCTGCAGCGCGCGCCAGAGCGACGGAACGCCATCCGTAAACCCCGCGAACCGCGTCGCCGGGTGCAGGACGAGGGTGCGGGCGGAAAAGGCGGCCGGAGGCAGCGCGGCGACCAGCGCTGGGTCGAGCGGCTCCGCGTCGGTGGCCAGGTGGGCGCAGGTCCAGAGCCAATCCAGCTGCGCCAGGTCGGCGAGGTAGGGCATCTCCCCGGCGGGCGGAAAGGCCGCGAGCCAGGCTGGAAAGGCATCGCCATAGTTCAGGAGGCTGGCGCTGTGCGGCGGGTGGTCAGCGGCATGGGCCCGGGCGGCGGCGGCCAGCCAGGCCGGGCCCACCACCCGCTCGACGGTGGGGAACTGCGACACCAGGGCGTCCACGCAGCCCTTTGCGGCGGTGTTGCGATAGACGGCCAGCCCCGCCTCGACCGCGGGCCCCGCACACCAGGACGCCAGCGCCTCGGGCGTTCCCGCCACCGCGGCGAGGAAGCGTTCATGGAAGCTCTCACGCATGAGCCGGCTCCCGTGTCAGGAGGCGGTGGGCGCGCTCGCGCTCGGACATGAGCACGTCGAAGGCGGGAATGTCGTCGTCCCGCTCGATCAGCGTCGGCCGCGGCCCGATGCGCGCGATCAGGCGGGCATAGAGCGCCCACACCGCCTCGGCGATCGGGGACCCGTGCGTGTCGATCAGGAGGTCCGCCGTCTCGTCGGGCGCGTGGCCGGCCAGATGGATCTCGCCCACCGCCCCGCCGGGCAGGGCGTCCAGATAGGTCTCTGCGGACGAGCCGAGGTTGTAGGCGGTGACGAAGGCGTTGTTCACGTCGACCAGCAGGCCGCATCCGGTTCGCCGGACGAGCTCGGCCAGGAAATCCACCTCGCCGAAGTCATGTCCCTCGATCGGCAGGTAGTGGGACGGGTTCTCGATCAGCACCCGCCGGCCCAGCGCCTCCTGCATCCGGTCCACGTTGTCGGCGATCTGCGAGAGCGCGGCCCGGCTGCGTGGAAAGGGAAGCAGGTCGGGCGTGTACACACCTCGCCGCGTCGACCAGGCCAGATGTTCGGACACAAGCGCGGGCTGGAGCCGATCCACCAGCCGCTTCAACGCCGCGAGATGGGCCTCGTCCGGGGGCTCGTCGGCCGCCAGCGAGAGCCCTACGCCGTGCAGCGAGATCGGCTTGTCGTTCGCGATGGCGTCGAGCCAGGCGAGCCGCGGGCCGCCCGCGGCCATGTAGTTCTCGGGATGCGCCTCGAACCACAGCCCCTCCGCGCGGCGCGCGAGCGCCTCCGCGAAATGCTGCGGCTTCAGGCTGACGCCTGCGGTGAGGAACGTGGACATGAGGCGCATCCGCGAGGGCGATCAGGCCTTGGGGCTCAGCGAGCCGTTGCCCTTGGGCGTCTTGATGGTGACGCAGGTGCCGGCGGGCACTTCCTTGAAGGCCTTGCCGTCGTAGTTGACCTTGGAGGTCCCCGCGCAGGTCGTGCCCGCGCCGGCCTTGCAGTCGTTCTGGCCGGCCTTGGCGACGCCGTAGCACTTCTCGGTGGCGGCCGGCTTCTTGGCCGTGTCGGCCTGCGCCTGGGCCGCGCCGCCCATGAGGGCGAGGACGGCCGCGGCGGCCAGGGTGGTCTGGATGGTCTTCATGTGTCTGCTCCGTATGGCGACGGGCCAGAGCGGCCCGGTCAGGAGCTAGTTCGCGAACGACGCTTCGCAGGTTACAGCGTTGGGCGAATCTTTTTTCGCGCCTCCGCGGTGTAACGTTTCGCTGGCTGGTGCGAACTCATTCCCACGCGGCGCGATGGTGTTCCAAGAGGTCGAACGGCGGCTGAAGGCCTTGATGCTACGCGCCCAGGCCGGCGACGGTGAGGCGTGGCGCGAGCTTCTGCGCCTGCTGAACGCCCGGCTGGTCGTCTATTTCGGCCGGCGTCTCGGACCTGACCACGCGGGCGACGTAGACGACCTGGTGCAGGAGACCCTGTTGGCCGTGCACAGCCGCCGAATGACATACGACGCCAGCCAGCCCTTTACCGCCTGGGCCCATGCGATGGCGCGGTACAAGCTGATCGATCACTGGCGCCGTCGGCGCGTGCGCGCCCACGTTCCGCTCGACGACGTGGCCGATGGGCTGTGGGGCGACCCCGAGCCGGCGGGCGAGGCCAAGGCGGACCTCGATCGCCTGTTGGCGGGTCTGCCGGCCCGCCAGGAACGACTGGTGCGCGACGTGAAGCTGGAGGGACTGAGCCTGGCGGAGGCCGGCGAGCGGCTCGGCATGACCGAGGGCGCGGCGAAGGTCTCGCTCCACCGGGCGCTCAAGGGGTTGATGTCGAGAGTGACGAATCGTGGAGACTGAGAAGCTCATCGACAGCCTCGCGCGGGATTTGCGCCCCGCCCCTTCGGGACAGACGCCGATGCGCATCGGCGCGGCGGCGGCCATCGGCGCGGCCATGGCGCTGGCGCTGGTGTTCCTCTGGTTGGGACTGAGGCCCGATCTGGCGACGGCGGTCGGCGGCCCGACTTTCTGGATGAAGGCCGGCTACGCCGTGGTGCTCGGCGTCGCGGGATTCGCCGCCGTCGAGCGGCTGTCGCGCCCCGTGGCTTCGCCGCGCATCCCCCTGCGCGTCGCCGTGGCCGCCGTTGCGGTCCTAGCGGCGCTCGGCGCGGCGAATCTGCTGACCGCCTCGCCGGCCGATCGCCTGGACGTCTGGCTGGGCGGGTCCTGGCGACGGTGCCCGTTCAACATCCTGGCCCTGTCGGCGCCGACGCTGGTGCTGACGCTGGCGATGGTCCGGCGACTGGCGCCGACCCGGCTGCGTTCCGCGGGCGCCGCGGCCGGCCTGCTCGCCGGCGGTGTGGCGACGACCGCCTATGCGCTGCACTGCCCGGAGACTGCGCCTGCCTTCGTGGCCACCTGGTACACCCTCGGCATGCTGCTGAGCGCGGCCGTTGGCGGCATCATTGGTCCCTGGGCGCTGCGCTGGCGGTGATCCAGCCGACGTATGACGCCTCTCGCCCTAGGCGGGGATCTTCGCCGCCACCTCGAAAGACGCCTCGGTCTTGGCGCGGATCTCGTCCAGCGTGACACCCGGCGCCAGTTCCAGCAGGGTGAGCGGCTTCCGGCCGCGGCTGACGTCGAAGACCCCCAGGTCGGTGATCACCAGATCCACCACGCCCTGACCGGTCAGGGGCAAGGTGCAGGTGTTCAGCAGCTTGGGCGCGCCGGTCTTCTCGGTGTGCTCCATGACCACCACAACGCGCTTCACGCCGGCGACCAGGTCCATGGCGCCGCCCATGCCCTTCACCATCTTGCCGGGGACCATCCAGTTGGCGAGGTCGCCGTTGCTGGCCACCTGCATGGCGCCCAGGATGCTGAGGTCGATATGCCCGCCCCGGATCATGGCGAAGCTGTCGGCGCTGGAGAAATAGGAGCTGGAGGGCAGGGCGGTGATCGTCTGCTTGCCCGCGTTGATCAGGTCGGCGTCCTCGTCCCCGTCATAGGGAAACGGCCCCATGCCCAGCATGCCGTTCTCGCTCTGCAGCGTCACATGCATGCCGGTAGGGATGTAGTTGGCCACCAGGGTCGGGATGCCAATCCCGAGGTTCACATAGAAGCCGTCGCGCAGTTCCCGCGCCGCGCGGGCGGCGATCTCGTCGCGGGTCCACCCCTTGGTGTCCTGGGCCATTTACGCGATCTCCCGCTTGCGGACGGTGCGCTGTTCGATGCGCTTCTCGTGGACGCCCTTCAGGATGCGGTCCACGAAGATGCCCGGGGTGTGGATGTTGTTGGGATCGAGCGAGCCGGTGTCGACCAGCTCTTCCACCTCGGCGACACAGGCCTTGCCGGCCATCGCCATCATCGGATTGAAGTTCCGCGCGGTCATCCGATAGATCAGGTTGCCCTCGTGGTCGCCCTTCCAGGCCTTCACGATCGACAGGTCGGCGGTCAGGCCCCGCTCCATCACATAGAGCTCGCCGTCGAACTCGCGGACTTCCTTGCCTTCGGCCACCAGGGTGCCGACGCCGGTCTTGGTGAAGAAGGCCGGGATGCCAGCGCCGCCCGCGCGGATCCGCTCGGCGAGCGTGCCCTGCGGGTTGAACTCCAGCTCCAGCTTTCCGGAGAGATACAGCTCGGCGAACAGCTTGTTCTCGCCGACGTAGCTCGAGATCATCTTTCGGATCTGGCCGCCGGCCAACAGCACGCCAAGGCCGAAGTCATCGACGCCGCAGTTGTTGGAGACCACGGTCAGGTCCTTGACCCCCGACTGGCGGATCGCCGCGATCAGGGTCTCCGGGATGCCGCACAGCCCGAAGCCGCCCGCCATGATCGTCATGCCGTCGAAGAGCAGCCCTTGCAGCGCCTCGACCGCGTCTTTGCGAACCTTGTCAGCCATGGGCGCCTGCTTACGCCACGGAACGGCGGTTGAGAACCGGGTCCGGCGAAAAATTCATTGATTGATGATTTGCGCGTGAGGCCCACCGTTCCCAACATGGACCTGTCCCGATGATCGCCGATTCCCTCCTGCTGCAGGCGCTGGTCTATCTGGCGGCGGGCGTCGTCTCGGTGCCGATCGCCAAGCGGCTCGGTCTTGGCTCTGTGCTGGGCTACCTCATCGCCGGCGTCGTGGTGGGGCCGTTCGCGTTGAATCTCGTGGGCGAGCAGGCCGACGTCATGGCTTTCGCCGAGTTCGGCGTGGTGATCCTGCTGTTCCTGATCGGGCTGGAGGTGCGCCCCGCGCTGCTGTGGCAGATGCGCAACGCCATCTTCGGGCTCGGCGCGGCGCAGATGGCGGCCAGTGCGGCGGCGGTCGCCGCCGGCGGTCTGATGCTGGGCGTGGACTGGCGGGTCGCCGTCGCCCTTGGCCTGATCCTGGCGATGTCGTCCACGGCCATCGTTTTGCAGAACCTGGAGGAGAAGGGGTTGCGCCAGGGGCCTGTCGGCCAGGGCGCGTTCGGCGTGCTGCTGTTCCAGGACCTGGCGGTGATCCCGCTGTTCGCCTTCCTGCCGCTGCTGGCGCTCGCGCCGGTCGCGCACGTGGAGACCGGCCACGGGGGCGGCGTGCTCGACAGCCAGCCGCAATGGCTTCGGATCCTGGCGACCTTCGCGGCGGTCGGCGCGGTGGTGGTCGGCGGGCGCTACCTCACGCGGCCGCTTTTCCGGTTTATCGCCGCCGCGCGGCTGCGGGAGATCTTCACGGCCTCGGCGCTGCTGCTGGTGGTGGGCGTCGCCGCGCTCATGGAGCTGGTCGGGCTGTCTCCGGCGCTCGGCGCCTTCCTGGCCGGCGTCGTGCTGGCCGAGAGCGAGTTCCGGCGCGAGCTGGAGACCGATATCGAGCCGTTCCGGGGCCTGCTTCTGGGCCTCTTCTTCATCACCGTGGGCGCGGGCCTCGACCTTGGGCTGGTGGCCCAGCGGCCGGTGACGATCCTGTCGCTGACCGTCGGCCTGATGGCGGTGAAGTTCCTGGCCATGTGGGGCGTTGCGGTGCTCGCGCGGCGCAGCCGGCGCGACGCGGCGACCATCGCCGTGTCGCTGGCCCAGGGCGGCGAGTTCGCCTTCGTCCTGCTGGGGTTCGTGGCGGCGGCGCGGGTGCTGACGCCGGAGACGACCGGACTGGCCACGGCGGTGGTGGCGCTGTCCATGGCCCTGACCCCGGTGGCCTTCGCGCTCTACGAGCGACTGGTCCTGAACCGGGTCGGCGCGCGCGCCGAGCCAGAACACCTGCCGTTCGACGAGGGCGCGCCCGACGCGATCGTGGCCGGCTTCGGCCGCTTCGGGCAGATCGCCACCCGCCTGCTGATGGCCAACGACTTCAAGGTGACGATGCTGGAGTCGTCGATCGAGCAGATCGACCTGATCCGCCGCTTCGGTTGGCGCGTCCACTACGGCGACGCCAGCCGCCTCGACCTGCTGCGGGCCGCCGGCGCCGACAAGGCCAAGCTGCTGCTGGTCGCCATTGACGATCCCGACAAGGCGGTCGAGCTGGTGAAGGCGGCGACCGAATACTTCCCCAACCTCACCATCGTGGCGCGGGCGTTCGACCGCCGGCACGCCTATGAACTGATCAAGGTCGGCGGCGACCTGGTCGAGCGCGAAACGTTCGAGAGCGCCCTGGCCTTCGGGCGCAAGGCGCTGCTCGGTCTCGGCCTGTCCGAGCGGCGGGCCGGCCGGGCCGTGAACCTGTTCCGCGAGCACGACCACAAGCTCTTCAACAAGCTGGCCCCTGTGGCCGGCGAGGAGGAGCGCTACATCATGGCGACCCGGGACAGCCGCGCGACCATGGAAAAGCTGCTGCGGGCCGAGATGCAGCGGATGGCGGCCGAAGAGGCCGAGGACGCCGACAACGACCGCCCCGCGGATACGGGCGGGCGACGCACCGGGGCAGCAGGGGGCTGAGAAAAGTCAACTGCGCGCGCGCCGCGCCCGGTGTAGAACGCGCGCATGAGCCAAGCCCTCCAAATCCAGGACTCCATCCAGCCCGTCTCGTTCAAGCTGTACGATGCGGACTTTGCCGGCTTCAGCCAGAAGCTGGGCGACAGCTACGCCCGCTGGGGCTTCGCCTCGATCGCCGATCACGGTCTCGACCAGGGCCGTATCGACGCGGCGCTCGATCAGATGAAGCAGTTCTTCGCCCTGCCCGAGGCGACCAAGCTGAAGTACAAGCTGCCGATCGCCGGCCAGCGCGGCTACACCCCGTTCGGCGTCGAGACGGCCAAGGGCCACACCCACTACGACCTGAAGGAGTTCTGGCACGTCGGCCGCGATCTGCCGGCCGGCCACCGCTTCCGCGACCACATGCCCGACAACATCTGGCCCGACGCCGAGCTTCCAGAGTTCCGCGAGAAGGTGCAGTGGCTGTATCAGGCGCTGGACGCCATGGGCCTGAAGGTTCTGCAGGCGATCAGCGTCTACCTCGGCCTGCCTCGCGACTTCTTCGCCGACAAGGTGGACGTGGGCAATTCGATCCTGCGCCTGCTGCACTACCCGCCGGTGCCGCAGGACGGCCCGCACATCCGCGCCGGGGCGCACGAGGATATCAACGTCATCACCCTGCTGCTCGGGGCCGAGGAGGCCGGGCTGGAGGTCAAGGACCATGACGGCCGCTGGATCGCGATCAACCCGCCGGCCGGCAGCCTCGTCTGCAACATCGGCGACATGCTGCAGCGGCTGGTGAACCACAAGCTGCCCTCGACCACCCACCGGGTCGTGAACCCCGCCCCCGAGCGCCGCGGTTTCCCGCGCTACTCGACGCCGTTCTTCCTGCACTTCAACTCGGACTACCTGATCAAGACGCTGCCGGGCTGCATCGACGCCGAGCATCCGGACCGGTACCCCGAACCGATCACTGCAGACGACTACCTCAAGGAGCGGCTGCGCGAGATCAAGCTGGCCTAGGGTCGGCGCGCGTTCTACCCAGCGGCCGTGATCACCGATCCGGTCTTCTACGCCCTCGCCGTGCCGGCGGTGGTGCTGATGGGGCTCGCCAAGGGGGGCTTCTCGGGCGTGGGCGCCGTGTCCATGCCCCTGCTCGCCCTCGCCGTCTCCCCCGTGCAGGCGGCGGCGATCCTGCTGCCGATCCTGATCGTGCAGGACGTGGTCAGCGTCTGGGCCTTCCGCCGGGATTGGGACCGCCGCGTGCTGGCGATTATGCTCCCAGGCGCTGCCGCCGGGATCCTCGCCGGCTACCTGCTCGCGGCCCAGGTCTCGGCGGCGGCGGTGCTGGGTGTGCTGGGCGCCATCTCGATCCTGTTCGCCGCCCAGCGGCTCTGGATGATGCGCGGCGGCCGCGTGCAGGCGCCGGCCGACTCCCCGGCCGCCGTCGGGGTGCTGTTCGGCGCGGTGTCGGGCTTCACCAGCCAGATCGCCCACGCCGGGGCGCCGCCGTTCCAGATGTGGGTCCTGCCGCGCGGCCTGCCGCCGAAGACGCTGGTCGGCACCACGGCGATCTTCTTCGCGACCATCAACTGGCTGAAGGTCCCGGCCTACGCTGCCCTCGGCCAGTTCACGCCTCAGAACCTGGCCATCGTGGCGGTGCTGTTGCCGGTGGCCATCGCCTCCACAGTCGCCGGCGTCTGGCTGGTCAAGCGCGTGCAGGCCGAGCGGTTCTACGTGCTGATCTACGGCTTGATGATCCCGGTCGGCGCCCACCTGATCTTAAAGGCGTTCGCGGGCGCCTAGCTGGTGGGGATCTCCGCCGCGCCCGCCTCGGCCAGGACGGCGTTGGCGGCGCGCAGGATGTGCAGGAACATCTCCTCGAGCCCCTGGGCGGCGACATTGTGGCCGCCCTCCACCTCGACCACGGTCACCCGCGGATGGGCGCGCAGGAGCGCCCGGTCGGCATCGTCCACCAGGCTGGGCATGGCGGTGATCGGCCGGCGCTCCCCTAACGGAGTGCGGCCGACCAGCGCCACCGTCGGCGTGGACAGCCGGTCCAGCAGGTGGCGGTAGTCACGCTCCTCGACCCGCCCGTCGGCGACGCCAAGAACGTTCCAGAGCAGGTCGCGCTGGGCGTCGTCCTTGGCCACGCGGGGCAGGTCGTGCAGCGGCCAGGCGTGGGCGGTCCGCAGGAACGGCTCCACCAGCACCCGCCGCCGCACCTGGCGCGCGGTGACCGCGAGGGCCACAAGCGCCCCGGTCGACAGGCCGAAGATCACTGTCGGCCGCCCCGGATAGAGCGTCTCCAGCGCAAGGGTCAGCCCTCGGGATATGGTCCCGAGGTTGTTCGGCGTCAGAGGTGGGCTGTGGTTCGAGGGGAGGTGGAAGCGCGCGACGTCCACCTCGGGCAGCGCGAGCTGCAGCCGGTCGTAGACCCAGGACTCGGCGAAGGCGCCCCTCGGGCAGCGCGAGCTGCAGCCGGTCGTAGACCCAGGACTCGGCGAAGGCGCCCGTCGCCACGACGACGAGCGGCCTCCCGGTGTCCCGGCCCCACAGCCAGACGGGGCCGAAGGGTGTCTCGACCTCGAACCGCTGCTCGGCGCCGCCGCCCTCGCTCATGCGCCGAGGCTCACCAGCCGCACTGCTCGCCCTTGTTCTGCTTGGTCAGCCAGGCGTCCAGGGGCTTGAAGTAGGCGGCCACGGCGCTGGCGTCGGTGCGGGTCTCGCCCGAGAACTCGGCGAGGGCCTGCGGCCAGGGCTGGGACTGGCCCATCTCCATCATGCGGTTGAATTTCTCGCCCACGGCCTTCTGGCCATAGACCGAGCAGCGGTGCAGCGGGCCCTTCCAGCCGGCCTGGGCGCAGGCCGCCCGGTGGAACTGGAACTGGTAGATGTGGGCCAGGAAGTAGCGGGTGTACGGGGTGTTGCCCGGCACGTGGTACTTGGCGCCCGGATCGAAGGCGTCGGCCGGCCGGTCGCCCGGCGGCTTCAGGCCCTGGTACTTCAGGCGCAGCGCCCACCAGGCGTCGTTGTACTTCTCGGGCCCCACCTCGCCCGAGAACACCTCCCAGCGCCAGCGGTCGACCAGCAGGCCGAACGGCAGGAAGGCGATCTTGTCGAGCGCCATCTTGAGCAGGAACGGAATGTCCTCCTCGGCGCCGGGAACCTGATCGAGCAGCCCGATCTGGTTCAGGTAGGTCGGCGTCGAGGCCGAGAGGGCGGCGAAGTCGCCGATGGCCTCGTGGAAGCCGTCATTCGCGCCCGAGCGGAACAGAGTCGGCTGATTTTTGTAGGCGCGCTGGTAGTAGTTGTGGCCGAGCTCGTGGTGGACGGTGCGGAAGTCCTCGGCGTTGACCTTGGTGCACATCTTGATGCGGATGTCGTCCTTGTCGTCGAGGTTCCAGGCGCTGGCGTGGCACACCACCTCGCGGTCGCGCGGGCGGGTGATCAGCGAGCGTTCCCAGAACGTCTGCGGCAGGGGCGCGTAGCCGAGCGAAGAATAGAACGCCTCGCCCGTTTTCACCATTTTCGTGGCGTCGTAGCCCTTGGCCTCGAGCAGCTTGTCGAGGCTGTAGCTGGAGCTGATCCCCTTCGGCTGGACGATGTCGTAGATGTTGCCCCACTGCTGGGCCCACATGTTGCCGAGCAGGTCGGCGCGGATCGGGCCGGTCCGCGGCTGGACCGCATCGCCGTACTTCTCGTTCAGCCGCGCCCGCACGTAGCAGTGCAGGTTGCGGTAGAACGGCTCCACCTGCTTCCACAGCCGGTCGGTCTCGGCGGCGAAGGCGTCGGGCTCCATGTCGTAGTTCGAGCGCCACAGGGCGCCGGTGTCCTTGAAGCCCAGGCTCTTCGCGCCCTCGTTCGACAGGGCGGCGAAGCGGGCGTAGTCCGGCTTCATCACCTTGGCGACGCCGTGCCAGCCCTCCCAGGCGGCCTTCAGCTCGGCCGGGTCGCGGCTCTCGGCCAGCACGTCCTCGGCGTCGTTCAGGGTGATTTGCTTGCCCTTGTAGTCGAACTTGCCGGTGGAATAGGTGGAGTCGAGCTTCGTCAGGAGCCCGGCCAGCTCGTCGGCCGCGCCCGGCCGGTTCGGCGCCGGCGAGACGAGGTAGAGCTTCAGCAGCTTCAGCTTGCGCGCGGTCACCGGGTCGGTCGCCACGCCGTTGAAGCGGGCGGCCTCGGTGGCCAGCCGCGTCACGGTGGCGTTCTGCTCGGCCGAGGACTTGGCCTCCAGCCACTGGGTGTCCTCGGTGATGAAGTTGGCGCGCACCCAGGCGGCGCGGGCGGCGAAGGCGTTGACCTTGTCCAGCTCGGCCTCGGCGGCCTCGACGAAGGCCTTGGCGTCGGCGGCCGTGGGGGCGGCGGCGGCGGCGGAGGCGGGGGTCTGGGCCGCGGACGGCGCGGCCCAGGTGAGCGCAACGGCCGCCGCGGCGGCCATCAGCATGTGTTTCATTCGACGGTTCCTAGACGTTTCCCGGGCGTCGCGGACGCCCTGCTGGCGGCGAATTGAGGGCGGGCCGCCAGGGGCGTCAAGCGGCGCCGGACCTTGCGGAGGGCCAGGGCCGGCGCCTGCCGGCGCGGGACGGTCGGGCGAGGGGCGGCGCCGGCGGGTTTTCGAACGCGCGGCTTACGGGTGTGCTACGGAACATGATGGAAAGAGAACTCGAGCTGACGCGCCTGATCGCCGACCTCCAGGCCCGCGCGATCGCGCACCACCACATCCTCATCCAGCTGGTCCGCCGCGAGGCGCAGCAGTCGGGGGGCGCGCGCGGCTACCTGTCCACGCTGACCGACGACCTGACGAAGATCGTCGACGAGAGCCTGCCGCTGGAGGAAACCCGCGCCGCCGCCATGAGCATGCGCGGATACCTCGACGAGTTCCTCGTGAGCGCGGGCCTCGGGCTCTGGGCCCCCTCGGCGGGCTGACGCCGGCGGGCGCGGCCCTCGCCGCCGGCGGAAGGTCCGCCCGCCTGTAGTCGCAAGGGGCCCCGGCCGGCGTGCGCCGAATATCCTTGCCTTCTGCTGATATTCATGAGATAAAGCGCGTATTGAATATCGAATTCGGTTCGGTTGCTCTCCTCGCTTTTTCTTCGGATCGAGCCCGGAACCCCCTAATCCCTCTTCGAAAAATTGATCTCGCGCCTCGCTCGAGGTGCGTGAAGACCTTACCTAAGGAAACATCATGACGACTGGTACTGTGAAGTGGTTCAACGCCACCAAGGGCTTCGGCTTCATCCAACCTGACCAGGGCGGCGCGGACGTCTTCGTCCACATCAGCGCGGTCGAGCGCGCGGGCCTCGGCTCGCTCCAGGAAGGCCAGAAGATCGGCTACGAGGTCGAGCGCGACCAGCGCAGCGGCAAGATGTCCGCCGGCCAGCTGCAATCGGCCTAAGGCGGCGCAGGTTTCGGGGAGGGCGCGAGCCCTCTCCGGTTCCTGCCATCACGATGACGATTTCCACGATTGAACGAGCCTACCAGCTCGCGCGCTCGGGCGAGGTCGCCGACCTGCCCGGCCTCAAGCGCCGCCTGACCTCGGAGGGCTGCCGCGCCGTCGACGCGCTGCTGGCGCCCCGGACCTTGAGCGGGCACCTGGCCGCGATCTGCGCGGCCACCTTCAAAGCCACCCGCGGCGAAAGCGCCGACGCGGTGGCGCACGGCGGGCGCTGATGGGCGACCGCACACCCCGGAGCAACATGTCCTTCATCAAGATCGTACGATCGCGCCGCCACACCCTGAGCGCGGCGCTGGTCCGGCCTTCCGTCGAGCCCCGCCCCAAGCGGGATCGACCCATCCTCCACCTCAAGCCGGCCGCCGGCGCGTAGCG